>Ga0209417_1000756_pt1 | contig 68721 bp, 103 predicted proteins | sample RifGroF2_FD_184002 | JGI IMG/M metagenome (GOLD analysis project Ga0209417, IMG submission 184002) | Groundwater microbial communities from Rifle, Colorado, USA - Groundwater F2 (SPAdes) (version 2) | ecosystem: Environmental > Aquatic > Deep subsurface > Groundwater | place: Rifle, Colorado... | reverse complement strand
AGATGGAGCGACGATCTGTGTTTAGAACTTATAAAAGGATACTGGCGCGGAGACGGAAGTTCATCTTTCCAGGGATTTAATGTTTCGTCAACAAGCACCATATTGATAAATCAAGTAAGAGAAATGTTGCTCCGAGTTGGAATTCTGACCTCTTCGTATAAAAGAGGCATAGGCGTACACAAACCTTCCGTTATAAACGGAAAGAACGTAGTTGCAAAAAACGATCTACACTCTCTATCTATTTATGGGAAGAACGCAGAAAAACTTGGGGTTTTTCTTGGGGAACCGTATAAGGCAAGAACTAATCACGCATTTTCTTGGATTTCAAATAATTATGCTCATTATCCAATCCGATCTATTGTTGTCTCTGAGGTAAGCGACATTGATGTTTACAACTTAGAAACGTCATCAGAAGAACACAGCTATCACGTTAACGGAATTGCTGTTCATAACTGTTGGTGCGCGCCAGGAAAAGACAATACGTGCGGAAAAAGGTTTGACTGGAAACTTGGAGACTTGCCACAAGGCTTTGACCACAAGTATATTTACTCTGAAATTGGATATAATCTCAAGGCAACCGACCTGCAAGCCGCTGTCGGACTTTCACAAATAAAGCGTCTTTCAGCATTTGTTGAAACAAGACAAAATAATTGGCAGTTTTACAGGGACGAATTGAACAAGTGGAAAGATTACCTTATCCTTCCAGAGAGATCGTCGCACAGTAGCCCGTCTTGGTTTGGTTTTACCATATCCATAAAGGAAAACGCGGGGTTTTCAAGAAACGAGTTTGTCTCGTTCTTGGAAACTAACAAGATTGGAACAAGGATGTTGTTTGCAGGAAACCTAACAAGACATCCAGCCTATAAAGATGTAAAATATAGAGTAAGTGGAACACTGCACAAAAGCGATTTCGTGATGAATTCTGGTATGTGGATCGGAGTTGCGCCAATCATAACCAGACCAATGCAGGAGTATGTCGTAGAAAAGATTGGTGAATTCATGGAGAGTCATTCGTGAACGGAAGAAACTACTCTAACATAGACAAATATCTTCAAAAACTTATCAAAGATATTTACCCGCAACCCCCGGACGAAAACCACACTATTTGGGCGGCGGAAAGCATACTTGAATTTACAAGAAATTCAACCAATGTTCAATCCGTTCTTGATCTTGGTTGTGGTCAAGCGTTTTGTCAGGGCTTCTTTACAAACTACGGGCTGGATTATGTTGGAATTTGTCTTGGGGAAGATTACGAAATTGCATTGAAAAATGGCAAAAACGTGATGAATTGCGATTTCACTTTTCTTCCGTTTGAAAACGAAACCTATGATATGCTCTATGCAAGACATTCTCTTGAGCATAGTCCAATGCCGCTTCTTACATTGACGGAATGGTACAGGGTTTCAAAGAAATACGTTGCGCTTGTGCTTCCTTGTCCTGATTATTGGGGGCGCAAAGGCAGAAATCATTATTTTGTTTTGGATTCAGAACAGTGGGAAAACCTGTTTGACGTTGCTGGATTTGATGTTGTTTATCAAAAAACAAAAATATACAGAATGGGGGTTGAAAAAGACGCAAGGGACGAAGAAATAGAATATTGGTTTTTGCTGGAGAAAAGAAAATGAAAATTTGCGTAGCGGTTAGGACGAAAGACGAAGAAATAAACATTGCAAGGTTCTGCGAAAGCTATACATGGGCAGACAAAATCCTTGTTGCCGACGGCGGGAGTCGAGATGACACAATACAAATAGCGAATAGTTTCAAAAACGTCGAAGTAAGAAACTACGATGTTTTCGTAGAGATGCAAAATGGAATTACAAGAAATCCACACGGCTCTCATTGCAATTTTCTTATAGATTGGGCGTTTATCGGAGAGAGCGCGGATTGGATAATTTTCGATGATTGCGATTGTTTTCCAAACAAAACCGTAAAAGAAGACGCAAGAAAAATAATGACGGAAACACAAAAAAACTATATCTTCGTAACCCGCCTGTTTCTTTGGAAGAACGAGGGTCACTTTCCGGCATTAGCGCAACCATTGAAAGCCGGAAACTTTGAACCATCAATTTGGGCGTGGAGAAATGGAACGCAACTTCGCTTTCGCTCTGACCGCGTAAGCAGGGAGGAAAGTCATCAAGAATTAGCGTTTTCTCCGCAAGAAAACGAGAGGCTGAATTTATATCCGCCCTACGCGTTGTTGCACAGCCCTTGGCAAACTGACGAGATGGTTGAAAAAAAGCTAAAGTTCTATAGAGAGTCTGGGCAAATCCCGACAATGCTACATCCTCTTGAGTTTGGCGGTTCAATAGAGCCTTTGCCAGAGTGGGCGGTCTTATGAAAATTGACATTCTTTGTGGCGCGGGTTCCACTGACGGCGTTGTTCCAAGCGATATTTATGGAAAGAATGGGCGCGTGGGCGTGGGCGGCTCTGAACTTGCGCTACTTACGCTGTGCGAGGGCTGGTTCAATCAGGGACACGATATTCGTCTATATAACAATCCGAGGCGCGCTAGCGAGACGTTTGAACAACTTCCGGTAGAACATTTCTACAAGGACGAGGCGAGAGACATTCTTATTGTTTTCAGGGAGCCAACCGCCAAAGCGTATAAAGCGAAAGGCAAAATCATTTTCTTTTCCTGCGATCAGTACACAACCGGAGACTTCGCACATTTTTCAACAATCGCAGACGCAGTAGTGACAATATCTCCGTTTCACTCGGAGTATTTCAAGCAAAGATACAATATTGACAAGTCAATTCATATTGACCTTCCCGTAAGAGATTGGGAGTATAATAGTCCGCAGGAAAAAGTTCCAAATCGTCTTATCTTTACTTCTGTTCCAGACAGGGGCTTGGAGCATGTTGCGAGAATGTATCCGATACTGCAAAGTAAAATTCCAGATATTTCTCTGGTGATTACATCTGATTATCGTTTATGGGGAAACGGCTCTCCTGGAAATTCTGGGTATGTTGCAAGGTTTATCAACTCAAAGAATGTTCAGTTTCTTGGGGCGGTTCCGAGAGAGCGACTTATACAGGAACAGCAAAAAGCGCAGATACACTTCTACCCCGGAACCTACGACGAGCTATTCGCCATTGCAGTAGCAGAGTCGCAGGTGGCTGGCGTATTGCCAATCACGTCGGACGCGGGCGCTATGAAAACAACTAATATGGGAGTGGTTATCGAAGGACATCCAATAAGAACGCAAGGAATATTTATCGAGAAAACTATTTCGTATTTGCAAAATCCAGAACTTCCAAACATACAAGCAAATCTTAGCAAGCTGGCAAGAGAGAGATTTTCACTAAACACAATTCTTGCAGAATGGGATAAACGGGTACTCAATGGATAAGTATAAAATTGTTTATATATCAGACTTCTCTCTAGGCGAGAAACAAAACGGAGTGGCTACTGCGCGCAGTGGCTATTCTGGAATTGGCATGGCATTGTGTCAAAAACTACAGGAAATGGGACACGATGTAAAGGCTCTTGGAATAGGATATACAGGGCAGGAACATGGCGGTACATTCTCTCTCGTTCCGTGCGGTTCGCCAAGAGACGCGGCGGGTGTTCTAAACAACCTAAAATATATGTGGAAACCAGATGTTGTTGTGGTTGCGCTCGATATTCACTTTTTCCAGGAGATGTTTTTTCCAGTCGCAAAGAAGTTGGGAATAAAATATATTTGTATCACTCCGCTTGAAAGCGAACCGCTTTGCATGACTTGGGCTAACTTACTTGGTCAAATGAACAAGGTTTTCTTCATATCTGAATTTGGAACAGAAGAGGCTAAGAAGGCGGGAGTAAACGCAGAGCATCTAAAAGTTGGAATAGACACTAACTCGTGGAGACTTCGCACAAACGAGGAGTATTTATCCATTCGCAAAACGCTTGGTTTCGAAGAGGATGATTTCGTTGTCCTAACGGTTGCAGACAACCAGGAAAGAAAGAACCTCTCTGCTGGATTGGAAATAATCTCAGAATTGAAAAGAGTTCATAAGGTAAAGGTAAAGCACGTTCTTGTAACAAGAGAAGATAGCATGGTTGGCTGGAAACTGTACGATCTTGCCATGCGCCTTGGAATTTCATCCGATCTGCGAGTTTTCAAGTCTGGACTTCCGTTTATGGAGTTATATATGCTGTACGTTGCGTCAGACGCATTTCTGCTTTGCTCAAAGGGGGAAGGCTTGGGCATCCCGGTAATGGAGGCGATGGCGGTTGGTATTCCGATAGTCGCTAACAAAGTTGGCGCAATCCGCGAACTGCTCAAAGATGGGCGAGGGTTTATTGTTGAACCAGAATACCAAATGATTGACCCGTTCGGAAACCAGAACAGGTACTTTATAAACAAGTTTGTTGCCGTGCAGGAACTATCCTATATCAGCGAAAACAAAGAGAATTTACACGGTGTAATTGCAAGAGCGAGGGAGTTTGTTGAGCAGATGAATTGGAATGTTCCAGCCGAGCAACTTGCAAAAGCCATAGGAGAGGTTGTCGATGAACAGGGACTTCCCATATCTTGAGGATGAGGTTTGCGATGTCTGCGGCGAGTTTGGCGCATTTGACATCTTTGGAGATTTCCTATGCTCATCCTGCATACAAAAACTAAACAAAAAGAATAGGAACAAACATGAGAAAAAAGCACGAGAAGGCACAAAACACGCTTCTGGACGTAGCGATACTAACGGCGGGGGCGATAGACCCAAAGATATTTGAGAAGTGCGTTCAAGCAATATGTACCGAAACTGCGGAAATTCCAAGCAAGCTGTACGCTTTCAGAAACGGAGTTCCAGAAGAAACAAAGGTTGCGTATGACAATATTCTTGGTTGTCGGGATATTCGAGTAGATAAAAGTCCGCAGAACAAGGGTTATCCTTACGGCGCAAATCGAGTTATCCGAGCAGGAAATTCCCCGCTTGTCTTATTCGTAAGCGATGACGTTATTCTTCACAAAGGAGCGGTTGAGAAACTCATACGAAGGATGGACGATCCCACAATCGGTATCTGCGGTCTGAAACTTATCTTTCCAATAGACAGCACAGACCCAGGACGACCTGCTGGAAAAGTTCAGCACATTGGACACGCCATTGATATTCACGGAGAAGTTGTTCATCCGTTGGTTGGTTGGAACCCAGACAATCCAAAATGCAACATATCTCGTGAGACAATTTCGGTTACTGGTGCGTGCTTTATTGTCCGAAGAAGTGTTTTCAACAAAGCGGGCGGTTTTTTTGAAGGATATGGAATGGGATACTTCGAAGATGTAGACCTAAATCTTGAAATCCGACAGCAAGGACACAAGGTGTTTATTGACACAGAAGCAACCGCAACTCATCACGTAGGCGAGACATTTATAAGCCAGAAAATCAAAGCACCGTTTGAGCAAAACAAGATGATCTTGCGACAGCGAAAAGGAAGCCTTTTCTTCAACGATAGTTGGACATACTTCTAATAACCCCATTTCTGCGTCTTTCGTTTTACTAAAAGATATGCGATAATTATTGCATGACATTTTCAGCACCATTTCAAGCACCGTTTAGCAGACTGTTTCCGCAGGAGGTCGAATCATGCAACAAATACCATTAGCGATAGGGCGACCAGTCTCGGCTGGAGGAGGCGGGTTGCTGAAGACCGGGCAGACCACGCAGTACTCATCTGAACTAGATGACGGGTATTATCAGAAGGGGACTGCCAAGAGTTACACGGTCAATACAACAGGTGCGCAGGCGGGGACGACCAATGTGGATTTAGCGCACCTTGTAAATACTGGCATCTCATTCGACAATGCAACCAAAGAACTGCGATGCACGGGTCAATGCGGCGTGTTCAAAGCGGCGGGAGGAGAGACCATCGTGGTGAGCGGGTCATCCGTTCCCGCGAATAATGCGGTGTGGACAACGGCATCCGCGACAGCGGACAAGGTGGTGCTGACAACTGCCCCGACTGATGAGAGTGCGGGAGCGAGCATCACGGTGGCGAAGAGGGATGCAATCAGCAACAATACAGTGCTGGATAATGTCACGGGGCTGACGTGGCTGAGATACCAAAGTGCAAAGATGGGTATAGCAGGAAGTGGAGCCATGCCTTGGACGGGGCAGGTCTATGATATTTTTGCTTTTTGCGCTGCTGCCAATGCCGCCTCGCTTGGAGGATATACAGATTGGAGAATACCAAATTTATTTGAAATAATCAGCATATGGGATTATGAAGTCCCTGCTGTAATCAGAAACAGCACTGCGTTCCCAACTCCGACTACTAACTGTTGGCACTCAACGACACAGGCTAATGCGACTACTGCCGTACTTCAATTTTACCCAACCAGCGGAACTTTATCATCTCTGGATAAGGCAACTGCGCGAACCGCCCTTCTTGTCCGAGGTGGATAATGTTACCTAACCCCAAAACACAAACACTTGCACAACTTCAGGCAGTAATCGTCCCGACAAAACGGGATGCGCTGATTCAACTGAATGGCGGAAGCGACAAGGTATTCGATGAGCCAGTCCGCAAATATCGCAAGGATGGGCAGATTGAGAGCGAGATACAAACCGTCCGGGATGTGGAGACTGGTGCGGTGGTAAGCGGCAAGACGATCACATGGACGTATTATGACGCAATAAAAAATGCGCCAGTGGATACCATCACGATTGTTGAAACGAACGCGAAGGGTGCGGAGATGAGCCGCAAGGTTATTAAACATTATTTGGACAGGCAGCCGGAGGTTTTGAAATGACGACAATTTGCGCTTATGCACAATTCACGCTTTCTAAAGTGGGAGTTAATGGACTGACGGTGACATGGGATGTGGAGCAGATCACGCGCTCGGATGGGACGCGCTCGGCATTGGTAACAGGTGGTGCAAATAGCATCGCGGTGGGACGTAGAGGGCTGTACGGTTATGTTTTGACTGGTGCTGACCTGACGCTGTATGACTATGTTTTCACTGCCATCACTGCAGGCACGGTTGACCAGAACGAAGTGGCGGCGATGTGGACATATTTCGACATCCACGCCCTGCGCCCGACTGTTGCCGACCGGACAGTTGATATTTCCGAAACTGGGGAGGTCGGACTTGATTTTGATAATGTCAAACAGGCTACTGCGCCAACCACGTTATCTGGAATTACCGTTCCGACTGTGACAACTCTAACAAACGTACCCGCCGCCACTGTTTCAGAAGCAGACAAAGATGATATTGCACAGAAAGTGTGGGACAGCACAATTGCAACCACAAGAACGCTGACAACTCCGGCTACGCAGATTGTCTCTGCAATTGAAAACTCTGAGCTGGCAATTGCAAGAAACGTGGACTTCGACGCGGTGATTACCGGATTGTCAATTCCTACCAACTGGACTAAGATTTACGCAACCATCAAGCGATTAAAGACAGACACAGACGCAAAGTCTCAACTTCAAGTCGCAGTAAGAAATCCAGCAGACCCCGCGCTGGACGGTCTTGTGTTTATAAACAAAGAACCCGCAGGAGCAAACAGAACTAGAGGTGCGCTGATCGCAAGCTCGTCTGGAACAATCGCATGGTCTATTGAAGATGATGTGACAAGTCTTTTGGAAGTTGGAGACTACTCATACGACGTAAAAGCCCTCACCCCAAGCGGAACTATTTTGCTTGCCGGTAGCACAGATGCGCTAATTTATGACACAGAGACATACTCTCTATCGTAGGTGATTGATGCAAGAATATCCATATAACTCCGCGCTAATTTTGACAGACGACATATTTCTTCAATATGGCGGACAAGTAGGAACGTCTACTGCCCAACAACGCTCTGCCGCTTATTTGCTTGCAGAAGAGCAGATGGTCGAGCATCTAAACACGTTCCTTGTTCCAACAATCGTAACCGGAACATATCAATGGAACGGCGGAAATCCGTTTGTGCTTGATTACGGTCACATCCTAAGCATCAAAAACATTATCGTTTCCGATATTAATTGGCTCAATTCGTGCGAGGTTAATACTACGTCTGGATGTGCCGCGATTATGAACGCACAACACGGTTACGTTGACGTTTCATATATGCTTCTTTGCGGAAGTTGCGGAAGCGCCGTTGGCTACCCTCCGTATAATATTCAGATAGCGTATGAAAGCGGATTTGCAAGCGGAACTGTATATAATCCATCCATGCTTGCGGCTTTGTCGATTGCCGCTCAGATCAACCTCAATGAATTTGATGTATCGTTGTCAAACGAAGGAGTTGGCGACATTGGAATACAGAGCTTCTCAAACCAGTCATACTCAGAACAAAGAGTAAAACTCGGAAGAAGCGCATTTGGTTCTTCTGCGCTTGCGCAAAGAGCCGCAAGGCTGGTAAAGAAATACAGAGCGCGTTCTGGATTGAGTTTTCATAGATAAGGAGATTTTACTTTGGTAGCCGGACTTGTTCTTCTCTGCAACATAATATCTTACTCGTTCTCAAATGATGATGAGGTTGGAGGCGCGGAGCCGTCCGGTACGGTGGTGTATGATAATGTTAGGTTGCGCATGGAGAACAGCCGAAACTCCCTCGATCTTGCCATTCAAGGATTCGAGACATCCAAGCTCTTCTCTGCGGTTGTTCATCCACAACCAGGGATGCAATTGGTGGAACGAAAACACTTCCTGCAAATTACCAACCCCTCCAATAGCAACCACTATCTCAAGATGTTCCGTATTGTGAATATACAAGAGTCAAACTTTCATCCATCCGACCCGCGCAGGTATCTCATCCTAAATCTCCAAAGGGTCGAAAATACTCACGGAAATAATTATCAATGAAATCTATTCAAGCCTCGGACATTGTTCCTCAGGGCGTTCTGCTAAAGATTGCCAATCGTATCGCCGCCAGCGCGAGGGGATTTGCAAAGGGAACCGGAAGCACAAGAATTCCGAAGTCTATAAAAGTCGGTAACGTCAGCGCAACCAAAGATACTGCGTCTATTACAATCTGGCTCGACACAAACATTGCTCCGCAGGCAGTAATATTTGAGAGAGGCGCAAAACCTCATGGCATAGACGCTAGAAATGCTCCGCTTCTGGTGTTTGAAGGAACAAACGCGTTTGCCGGACAAATCATAAAAACGGAACACGTAAATCATCCGGGCATGGAAAAAAGACCGTTCTTGCAACCAGCGAAGGACAAGCACAGAGAACAAAATAAGGCAGAACTTAGAGACTCTGTTGGTAGAAACATAAGGCTGGTAATTAGAAGTATGGCGAGGAAGGTTTAGTCCGTACTATAAATCTCAGGGGAAATTTAGGCGAGCGAACTCTCCATGTAATTGCTTTGCCGCCTCGTCATAAGCGCGAGCGGCGAGTTCAACCGTGGCGTATGTTCCGAGATGGTGTATTTTATTGTTGACTTTAATTTTTGCCTCCCAACCTTTTCCGTGAGCCGCTACGCCCTTATATCCAGACGTATTATTGGCGGCCTTGCCGCGATTTCGCTGATTCTGAGATACCGTGCAAGCGCGCAAGTTTTTTTCGGTATTGTTTAGCGGGTTGCGATCTACGTGGTCGGTTTGCATGTTATTTGGAGTTCTAGCAACAACGCGGTGCATAAAAACCGTCTTTTTCTTCCCGAAAAAATCGCGCTCTACTCGCACGGCGCGATACAACGTAGAATTCAAATCCCGTTGCGCATACCATTTGTATTAATTGAGTTCGTCAAACCGCCAATCATCCACCAGCGCGACTTGTCCTTGTGTAAGTTTGATTTCTTTTGTCATATTATCTCCAATGCAATCCGCCCCGCCTATGTGGGGAAGCACATAAGCGGAGCGGGTGTTGCCGATTCTAGCTTGGCTCTTCCCAGCCGACAATATTCATTCTATCATAAAAATGCCTATTTGGGTTAAAATTGCGCTAGGTAAACCATGATCTCAAACGAACTCATTAAAGCCGCAATCGTAGCCAAGACACAGGCAACCGCAACAATAATCGCCGCGCTAACGGATGGCGCGACTGGCATTAAAGAGTTTAACTACAGAGGCACAGACTTCTCTTATCCGTGCATTAGGATTCATATAGACTCGCAATATGGGATAGTCTGTCCTTCTGGGATCGAGTTCTCATTCTATGTATTCAGTGAGAAGGCATCTAGTAAAGAAGCAGACCACATTGCCGGAATAGTTGTCTCTACTTTTCAGGATTTATCTTTTAGCCAAAATGGAATAAAATTTGTGAATATTAATATACTAGAAAATATTCCAGCAATTGCTCAAGACGAACTAACCTGGAGATCGCAAATACGATGCCGAACAATTATTCACAACGGGTAGAAGAACCACGCAAGTATAAATCCATTGAAAAGATTTCTCCACCTTTGGAACAGGTTGAAACCGTGCGTATCGTCCTTTTGCTGGACGCAATACTAATGGTTACAGGAGAAGTTTCGAAGCAAGTGTATAAATTCCCTGGAGCAGGATCGGTTGTAGATGTAGACAAATTAGATGTAGAGTTTTTACTGCAAAAACGTCAAGGTGGCCGACAATGTTGTGGAAGTGGAACGACAGAAGGCAACCAGATTTTTGCTCTCGCTGGAGACTAAACAATGACGGAACCCTTGGTGACTGGCGTACCAGTCGGGAACATCGACGCTCAAGAGGAAATCTATCTTGACGGTGCTCCATATTTGTATTTTCAGGACGCAACGGCTAACCCGCTGAACAATCCTGATTCTGATGGCTTTTACTGGAACTTGAGCGGCACGTCCACTTATCCAGTCTATCGCCTCGGTTGTATTCAGGATGTGGCACTATCGGAGGGCGTAACGCTCAATCAAGTCCGTTGCGACTCAATCGGCGATAAGTCCGTTATTCAACGCAGGGACTATGTTGAATTTTCGTTCACATTCACCACCCTGCTTCCCCTGACCGCGTTGCGCCACATGCTCAATCTTGGCTCAGCGCCAACAGTAGGGACTGGTTACGAGAAGGCTGGAATTGGCTCAATTCAGAACTCCCAATATTATATGTTCTACGCCCCAAAGGTGTATGATGATGTTGCTGGAGATTATGTTGCCTTCCACCTGCACCGAGGCCAGTTCATTGACGCTTGGACAATCAACATGAAGTACGGCGAACCCTGGATGGTTGAAGGGGTAAAAATCCGAGGCTTCGCTTCAGAAACAATGCCCGCCTCGCAGAAATTCGCCACGATAGTGAGGGGCGATCTTTCGGCACTTCCGTAAGCTAAATGAGTAGCCGCCCGGTCAAAAGCCGGGCGGTTCTCAAGGATGAATATGAGAAAACCGAGAAGGCTAAAACTAAAAGAATGGTCTGAACTGGAAGATGTACGAGGGAGGATAGATACTGCCGCAGAGAACGGAATGATTGGTTCTGTCTGCGACCAAATCTTCAAATATATAAGTCTTTGCACAGAAGAAGATACCGACCTCGAAACGCTTCCTTGGACGGAGATTGCGGAACTGTTCAACGCGTGCGTTTCTGAAAACATTCCATCAAAAGACTTTCCAATATTCTCTGAAAAGATAAAAGAAGATAACAAGGGCTACTTTGATTACGAAGGAAGAACTTGGTACTTTTGGTTGAACATCCTTGCTAGAAATTATGGCTGGAAGCAGGATGAAATAGCAAATCTTGATATTGACATTGCGATTGGTCTTTATCAGGAGATATTGTTTTCAGATCAGGCGCAGAAAGAATGGGAATGGGGCTTGAGCGAGAAAAGTTTATCGTACAACAAATCTACAAAGAGTTCGAAGTTTGTACCGCTTGACCGTCCAGAGTGGATGAAGCCTATTCGGAAGAAGGGGAAGGTTATCAAAACAAAGATACGTCAGGATATGATTCCAGTCGGTCTTGTAGTAAACTTGGATGTGGACGAATAATGAAAAGCAGACTTTTGAACTTACGAGATGCTCTGCTTCTAGCGCAAATCTTAGAGAAAAATGTTGATAAGAATGTGGGTTCGGTTTCTGTTTTGGACTTCGTTTCTGGGATAATCGAAAAAATTACTCCCGAGGACTATTTACACGGTGTAATTTTGATTACCGGAGAAACAGAAGAAAATGTCAAAAAAGAGATTTCGATTGACATTTTGACCTGTTTCATTGACGGACTTCGAGAAAACCAAATTCTGTCTCTTATCTCGTTCTCGCGTTCTCTAGGATTAAAAAATGAGTCTCCCGTCTAGTGCAATAGATATAATCGCAACTCAAATACTCTTGGACACCAAGGGCGTTTTGCAGTCCTTGAAAAACCTAGATTCGAAGGTAGAGAGTTCGGCAACGCGCATTGCGATGATCGCCAAGTCTTTGCAAGCAATGGCAAACTCTGCTGGCGTGTCTATTGATGTAATGGCGCAGAAACTACAAAAACTGAACGCCGCGAGTGGCGGAAAATTCGGAACTCTTGGAATTTCAAATACAGACATAGAACGAGCTACGCAAGTTGCGAAGGGCGTGGAGGGGATTGGAAAAGCCGCAGAAAAGACGAAAGCGCCTATACAAAATATCGGCAACAATATGAATAGCGCGGCTAAGAAATCTAAATATTCTATTGACATAATTCGCACTGCGATGGGCGTTCTAACTGCCATGCTGGTGAATGTTGTTCTATCTGCCATCACAAAATTTGCAAAAGACTCTGTCAAAGCATTTATGGACGTGGAAGAGGCGTTGTGGAGGATTCATACCGCCGAAGTAGCGTTGTCGAAACAGGGCGTGGAAATTTCTATGCAAGGGCTTACGGATGGTCTTGCAAAAATAAAAGAAGAGTTAAAGATATTCTCTGAAACAGATTTGCTTGCCAGTATGTCCACATTCGCGGCTGGCATGGAACAATTCGGATTTTCAGAAGAACAGATAGTTAGCCTAACAAGATACGCCGCTGTGCTGAACGTGGTGTCGCAATCATCCGAGAGTCTGCAAGAAACAACAGACAAAATGATGACGGCGCTTATCTCTTCTCAATCAAGAAGTATCGCCTCTATAAATGTCCAGTTTGGCGAATTGGCGATGCAACTAAAAGCCGTAGAGCTTGGATACCTACAGGCAGGGGAAGCCGCAAGTAATTTGACGATAGAACAAAGGGCGCAGGTCAAGACTGCGATTATAGAAGACCGTGCGCTTGAGGCTCTGAAAGAGTATTCTAAGTATCTCGAAACAAACTCCGCAAAGGTAAAGGCAAACGCGGCTTCGTGGGAGGATGTCAAGACGGCATTTGGCGGATTTATGACCACAATCGCGCCAGGACTTACCGGACTTCTTGATCTTCTAACTGCCGTGATAAATACATGGAAACTATTTGGCGCGGTATGGGTCGCCACCGTTGACGGGATTATATACTCTCTTGGTTCGTTTGTAGAAAAAATAAGAGAAGGAAAGAATAATTTAGTTGCGCTTTGGGAAGTATTGACAGATTTTCCTACAGCGTGGAGAACAATATTCAATTTTGAGATACGGTCTTTATTTAATGGGATGCCGGGAGATGCGCCAGAGTGGTTCAAGAAACTTATTGACGGCGCGCTGGATATTCCAGATACGCCAACCATAGTAATACCGATTGAAACAGAAGGGGACGGCGTTTCGCAAGACGCCCTGGATGCGCTAGACGAGCTAGGAGAAGACCTTGAAGAGGTCGCAGAAAAGGCTAGGCAGGCTAGGCGAGAACTAGAAATTCTTACAGAGCAAAAGTATCAAGACATTCTAATCAATGCGGAAATCAAAGTAGAAGATGTCGAGATTGAATTTCAGCAGAAGATCGAAGATGCGACACGAGAACTTGAGCAGGATATTGCCGAAATTCATATTGACGCACAGCAGAAAATCGAAGATGCACAGCGCGAATATCGAGAAGATCAACTACGCGCTGAAATGGAGTTTCAGCAAAAACTAAAAGAACTGCGCGAGCAGTTTATGATGGACTTGGACGACGCTCTCCATGCGCGAGATGCCCGACAGGTTCTTCGCCTCCTGAAACAATACGAGTTTGACAAGAAACAACTTTACGAGCGCAAGGCACTCGAAGATAAACTTCGCAAAGAGCAGTTGGCGGCTGACCTTGCGGCTATTCGTATCGAAGAGCAGAGAAGAATCGAGGCCGTTCAGAGAGAGTACGCGCAAAAGCTCCAAGAACTTGAAATTGAAAAACAAAGAGAACTTGAGAAAATCAATCTTTGGAAAGAGCGCGAACTTGAAGAACTTGCGCTCTGGAACCAAAGAGAGATGGAAGAAATTCAACGCCACGCAGAAGAGAAGATGAAGCAGTTGATGGACGCATACGAAGCAGAATACGGTGCGCACAAGCTGTATCAGGAAATGATAAACGGAGTAATCGAATCGTTTACCGCAGAAAACATTCGAGCCATGCAGGAAATGTACAACTTCATGTCATCTCTTTATGCACAGATTGGCGCGATGTACGCAAACTCAATGGCGATGATACAGGCAACGCAAGGACTGGTTGGAACTCCGCCTCCCACTCCTCCGCCGCTATATCAGTACGGTGGAGGAAATTACGCTGGTGGCGGTACGGTTATCGCAGACAAGCCGACCGTAGCCCTGTTTGGAGAACGAGGGCTTGAGATGGCAACCTTTACTCCGCTCAATAGAATTGGCAGTAATGTGAACGATGTATTTGCCAATCTCTCTGGTGGTGGTGGACTAGGCGGAAAGATTTCGATTGAAATGCTTCTTTCGCCGGACTTGGAAGCAAGAGTTATTCGCAATTCTCTGTCGAAAACAGCGGAAGTAATCGCCCGCGTCAGTCGCAGTAAAGGATAAATAATGACTGTAAACACATTTGCAATCAATGGAACCGCGCTTTCCATTCAGCCAACAAAACACAACTGGATAAAGAGGTCAAGCGTCGGCATAGACGGAGGCGGACACGGCATTTATCCTGCGCTCTCTCAATTCCAAATGCAATGGGATTATATGTCCGCGTCTGAATTTACGCAGTTGCTTACATTTTACAATTCGTTTGGAATTACTGGAACTGTCGTTGCCTCGTTGCCAAAATATAACGACACCACTTACGAGTTTTATGCCTATAGCGGCTGCGTTATTGACGAACCGGGATTTGATAATTTCTTCGAAAATTTTTACGAAAATGTCGTCCTTTTGATCTCCAGCATAAGAGCATAAATGCAGATTTCAGATGCCAACCTAGAGCTAATTCGAAAACGCCCGCAAAGTACAGAACTGTTTTTATCTGTATTCCAGCCGAGGATTGCTTTTCGTTGTCGCGTTGACGATACCCTTATTGCGAAGGGCGAAAGAACCATTGATTACGATACGATAATAGAGGGAAGCTATCTTGACGTTGAACCGGGAATGGTTTTGTGCGTCGGAACTTTGGCGAATCCAAAAAGCCTTGGAAAGACAAGGGTAAAATCCATTACCGTGGCTCATATAGTTGTCGCAGAAAACTCGGATGTAGAGTGGGCAAATAACGCACTGCTGACTGTTTATCGGTATTTTGAAGTATTGCCAGTATATCCGAGAATTATTCAAGACCCGGCAGATCCGGAGAAGGTAATTTTTTACAAAGACTACGACGTTGAGTATGATGACCAAAACTCCGTTCTTGGTGCGTTTCCAAACATGGGATCGCACAGAGCCGCATTTCTTGAGGGTGGTTCTGCTCAGCTTTGGTACACATCCAGCGGAACTTCTGCACTACAAGCCGGAACTACGTTTGCTTACGATTGGGCTTTTGAAGGAGGCGACCCAACAGGCTCCGTAAGCGACCATCCTGGGTATGTTGTTTACAATACGCCCGGTCATTATGTGACAAAATTGATGGTTTCCGGCTCTAACGGCGCAATGGAAACGTCGTATAGGTATGTGTCTATCTATAACCAAATGGAAAGCGGCACAAGTCTTCCGTTCCAAAGATGGTCGTTGGAAAATCTTGCTGGTTCTCGTGATGAGGGAGGCTACACAGCATCCATTATTTTGCACGAAACCGTTGACGAAACACTGATCGAAGAAGGCTCCGTCATTGTAATATTCTCAAGAGACTATTACGGAAGCACAAAGATAAGTCTTGGCGGAAATCAGGAAAACAATTCTTCGATATTCTTTGTCGGGCATGTGCTTGACGGAAGTATTCAGTACGATTATTCAACCAGTACGGTTAGATTTGACGTTGGAAGCATTACAAGATACCTGCAACAAATGGTTGGTTTTTCAATATCAGTTGAAAGCAATAATGCTCCTGACACATGGTACGAACTTCAACAAATGGATATGGAACGTGCGATTTACCATTTTCTCAAGTGGCAATCCACTGTTCTTTTGACAACTGACGTAAGTTATGTTGGCACTAATCCGCAACTTCAATACTTCGACTCCGACAGGTCGTCCATATACGATGCAATTGATAATGTGGTGCGCTCTGCGGTTGTGGGCAAGGCGGTTTCAGACAGGCAAGGAAAGATTTGGGTTGAACCGGATATAACCATTTCCGAAACTGGCACGTATCGCACAACCATGCAAATGACAAATAGGGATTGGGCGAACAGTCCAGTCATAGACGAATTGACTACTCCCGCGTTGTCTTATCTTGAAATGGGCGGTATTCAGTATGATCCGTCCGGTACAGGAACGGTTGCGGCTCGTATGGCTTGTTCTCCAGGAGAAGCGCCTTCGTATCGTGGCGCAATGGAACAAACGCAGGGCTTGGCGTTAAATAGTCAGGCGCACCTAAATCAGATTGTCGGAAATCTGTTTGCTTTCAGAAACTATAAATACCAGTCAATTGAAATGGATTTGGCAGGCTCATATAGAAACATAGATATTGCGCCGCAAGAGTCTTTGAATATTATCATTGACCCCGCGGACACGAACCGCAACGTAACAATTCACATGGACTTCAATCCAAACTCATTAACCTACATATACGACCCAGTGAGTAAATTGTTGCTTGCCTCAACAAGCGTAATTCCGGTTGTAAACGGTGATGTTGTTGAGACAATGCCAATTCCAGATATTCCAATAGACCCTGGAGGGGGCGGTTATAATGCTCCAAAACTTCCAGAGTTTCCGTCTGGAACCGTTGGGATGATGGCTGGCGTAACTTATACGTTTTCCATAGACACGCCTATCGTAGGCGGGGTTCCCGGCCCTCTTATGAATATACCCCGCACGGCAACCAACATCTCTGCCTACTGCGTTGGTGGAACCTCCGTTACATTTAACATTGAATCAAGAAACGCAATTGGCGCGGCAGGAACAGATATAGCCGCCTCGGATTTGGTAGCATCAACAAGCGGGGTATCGTCCGGGCTTCTTTCAAGTGCCTTGCCAGCCGGAAACTGGCTGTGGCTAGATATTTCTGCGGTTGACGGTGCGGTAGAAAAATTTGTCGTAACACTTGCGCTGGTGTATCCATGACGCAGGCTGGTATCGTTTGGTTTCCAAGGTTAGGCGTTCAGAGTAGCCACTGGCGATCTGTTGTTTATGGTGGCGGATTGTGGGTAGCTGTTGCGTCTGCCGGAACAGTTCGTGTAATGACCTCTCCTGATGGAATTGAGTGGACAGCAAGAACAGCCGCATCAGAGAATATGTGGTACTCTGTTGCTTATGGAAATGGCGTTTTTGTGGCAGTGGGGTGGAATCTTCCAGAAGGCGGCGGCGTTTATCGAGTGATGACTTCGACAGACGGCATCTCGTGGACAGCGGTAGACCCAGGACTATATATAAACGATGTTCCTTGGCGCTCCGTCGCTTACGGAGATGGAACGTTTGTTGCTGTTGCTGTTGATGGTTTTGCTAGAGATAAGATAATGTACTCTACAGACGGAAGCGCGTGGGCAACTTCCGTAGAAACGGTAGACAATGAATGGATGTCGGTAACTTACGGAAATGGATTGTTTGTTGCAGTATCCAGAACTGGTGTTGGAAACCGCGTAATTACTTCTCCAGACGGAATTACCTGGACAGAGAGAGCAAGCGCGGCAGATTATTATTGGACTGGAGTTACATACGGAAAGGGCATTTTCGTTGCGGTTGCAGGCGCAGAGGTTGGCGACCCTAATCCAAATCATCTAGTAATGACATCGCCAGATGGGGTTGTTTGGACGCTGAGGGAAAGCGCAACACACTGTTCTTGGAACTCTGTTTCATTTGGCGGAGGTCTTTTCGTAGCGGTAGCCGCCGCCAGCGGCTATTCCGATCCAAACGCATTAGTAATGACCTCTCCTGATGGAATTACTTGGACAATAAGAGTAAGCGCAGAGGATAATCAATGGCAATCCGTAGCCTACAACAATAATCTATTCGTTGCGGTTTCTACCGATGGCGGAAATTATGTAATGACATCTGGAGCGAGAAACGTAATGATACTAGAGACGAGTTAGTAATGAACAATAAACTTTTTAAGCAATTCAAAAAATATAGCAAAGATAGACCGCAGGAAAAACAGGAAATCGCTGGCATCCTCGGACTTCCCGTAACCTCGAAAACAGTTCTTGTTCCTGGGCGCGCCGGATATGTATATGTGCGCCTGAGAAATACCAACGAAATAGTTCAGGTATTCAACGATAAAGTTTCCGCAGTATACGATCTTCCGGTTTTGCTAAATTGGGTTGGCGGAATATATAAAATCACAAGCAGAGATTCGAAGAGATACGCAAGTTGGGGGGCAAGTTCTTCGTTCCTGCCAGAACATAGCCACTATTTAGTACCTTCTATTGCCGTACAGGACGAAGGACTTGCTGTTGGAACTGGCACGACGCTAAACTTTGTTGGAGACAACGTAAGCGTTACTATGGTTGGAGACACGGCCCGCGTAGCCATAATAGACAGCACTGGAAACCAGCCAGTTACGGGCTCTATTGTATTTTGGGACGAAGGGGTTACTAAGGGATCGGCAACAATATTAGACATTATTGGGATAAACGCAGACGTTAGTATAAGCGGAACAGTCGCAAGACTATTTATAACTGGCTCTGCTTCTGGGGCAAATACCGAACTAAGCAACCTCGGAACAACTGCCGTAAACACAGACATTATCCCAAGCGCAGATATGAGTTGGGGGCTTGGTCAGCCCAATAAGCATTGGTTATCTGGTTGGTTTGGAAAGATAAGCCTAGAAATACAAACCGGAATATCGTCTCCAATGTCGGGAGACAGGACGGTTTGGGCTAGTTCCGATGGAAACTTACATACTTTTCCATATGGAGGAAGCGACAGTCTTTTACTGACGGACGCGCCTTCGGACGGGTATGTTTATGGTCGAAAAGACGGCGCGTGGGAGATTGTATCCGGTTCTGCTGGCGGTTCCGCCGAGCCTCCAATCACGGGTTCAATTGTTTTCCAAGACGAAGGAGTTATTCAAGGTTCCGCACTGATATTGAATGTGGTTGGGGCAAATGCGGACGTAAGCATAAGCGGTTCGGTTGCGAGATTATTTATTACTGGTTCGGTTGGAGGATCGGCAAATCCGCCGATCACTGGTTCTGTAGTTATCCTTGATGACGGAAGTTCGCAGGGAAGCGCGCTACTCCTAAACTTTGGAGACAACTTATCTGCAACAATATCTGGGTCAACCGCGCAAATCAACGTGACAAATTTGCCAGCGCCCGTAAACGCAGATGGCGTAATTATCTGGAATGAAGGAACTCCGCTTGGAACCGGCTCTGTGTTGAACTTCGTTGGAGACAACATAGACGTAACTATGAGCGGTTCTGTTGCAACGGTATTTGTAACAGGCTCGTCTTCTGCGCAGAAGATTATGCAAGTTGTGAATACGTCAATGGCAACTGGTTCCGCCCACACCACGCTAATCCCTTGGGACGATACGATACCGCAGAACACAGAGGGCGAGGAGATTATGACAGTCTCCATTACTCCGTCAAGCGCATCTAACAAACTGCTAATTGAAGTCATTGTGCATGTTTCTCATTCAGCCACCAGTAATAGGATTGTAGCCTTATTCCAAGATTCTGTCGCAGATGCGTTGAGCGCGACTGTTTCTGGACAGTTGGGCGGTTATTCTACTTATTTGAACATTGCTCACTGGATGGTTGCTGGAACAACTAGCCCAATTACATTCAAGATTCGAGTTGGGTCTAATGTTTCTGGAACGCTAACGGTAAACGGGTCTGGCGGAAGTAGATATTTAGGCGGAGCATTTGTAAGCTCGATTACAGTAACGGAGATTTCTGCATGACAGAAAAAAACGGCAGTTTCACATACAAAGATTCGGTTAGTCTTGTCAAGCATTATGACGAGGTAATTTCCGCGCTAAAAGAATTGTTGCTAGAAAAGGTTGCAAATATATCCACCACCATTGAGCGCGACAGAGAAACGTCACAGAGGGCGCTTGACCTGTTTGATGAAAAGAACAACACCCACCTAGAGATGCTGAATGGCGAGACTGCGCGAGCGTCAAAGGTCGCGGCAGAGTTCAAGGTTATTCTTGAAAACCTAATCACTAGAACCGAATACGAAATGAGCAACAAGGACTTTCAAAGGCAGATTGATGAACTGAAACAAAACAGGGTTGGATTGGAGGGAGAGAAGAAAGGACGCGCAGACTTTTGGGGATGGGTGTTTGGTGCGGTAAGTTTTACGGGCATGATCGTTGCTCTATTGGATAAAATACCGTAAAAAACACTAATGTTCTATTAATGTTCGCATTATATAATTATGTGAATATTGAAAGGAAGGTACTATGAAATGCCGTTACTGCGGACATAATATTCTATGGTTACGTAGAAAGCCAAAAGGAACGCAGAAGAACGCAAGATACCAGTGTCCAAAATGTCATAAGTATCAGAGTTTCGAGCCTAGACATCCACGAACCGCAAAGATATTGTTGATCGACATAGAAACAATGTTTATGGAAGTGGATGGTATCTGGGACTTGAAAACGGAGTACATACAACCAGACAACATCAGAAAAGATTGGTCGATCCTGTGCTATGCCGCAAAGTGGTTGTGTAATCCAGAAATCATGGGGGCTGTTGTAACACCGAAAGAAGCAATTGAAAGAAACGAAGAAAGTATCATCGAAGGCGTATGGAAACTACTTGACCAAGCCGATATATTGGTTTCTCAGAACGGGATAGGATTTGACATCAAGAGACTAAATACAAAGTTTCTGAAACACGGCTTGCCTCCTCCGTCATTCTATTCGGTAGTTGATACGCTCAGAGTCGCAAAGGATAAGTTTGCGTTTCCGTCCAATGGGCTTGACTACATGGGCAGAGAGATTCTCGGTATTGGTGGAAAGCCGAAGATGGTCATGGATGATTGGCGCAGGTGCGGTAGAGGAGAAAAAGACGCACTTGCAAAAATGCTTTCGTACTGCAAAAACGATGTTGCTCCACTCCTCGAAGATTTGTATTTGAAGTTCCTGCCCTGGATACCAAACCATCCAAACCTAGGAATTTACACCGACCACGACAAAGATGTATGTCCTAGGTGCGAAAGCACGGACATTTCATGGACTGTCCAATACGCAACTCCCCAGGGCTTATTCGACGGCTTCCGCTGTTCCGCTTGCGGCGCACTCGGCAGAGGGACTTCAAAATTACACCGTGTAAAAAAGGTGTCCATAAGACCAACATAGACATATATACTGCGATTTGTTATACTTACTTTACTCAAATCCGAATTTTAGGAAAAACATCAATGATAGACGCTGAGATAAAACTCCTGATCGAGAACACCGTAAGCGTTACTCTGGCAAGACTCGGAAAAGACGGCTTCCCATTTTGTTTACTAGAACACAGCCGAGTCGCAAACGTAGAAACACAGCAAGCCGTTCTAAGAAAGATAGTGACCGGAAACGGAAATCCAGAAGAAGGACTGGTTTCAAAGCACGCCGTTCTTGAGGTCAGGCAGGAAACAGACCACAAAACAATTGCGGAAATCAGGTCCGGCATTTGGGCGGTTGCGGTTATTGGGTTGGGTTTGTTTATGACCTCGTTGTGGCAGATAATCTCAAGATAATATAACCTAGACTAGACTTCCTGCGCTCTGCTCTGATATACTTCTGTTAGGAACAAAAGAGAAGTATGTCATTTTTAATAGGCTCAGATCATAGTTTTTATGACTATGCCGGAACAAATTCGTTTGGCGAACTGTACTATATTCCGATAAATTTCGCCGCGTCTAAGTCTATTTTTACGTTTTTCAAGGCTTGCGACGGCACAAGAGACACTCCGTACTATCCACAAGCCATACAGAGCGCACGAGGCGCACGGAAATTGGCCGCGCCTTACACGTGGTGTCATGGACGAAACTGGTACGACCCAAGGGCGCAGGGCGAGTTTTGGTATTCTAGGCTAAAAAACGAGCCTTTGATAGCGGTGGATTTCGAAGCATACATGGATTCCATTCCAAACTACGATGATCTATGGAATGCCTCAAATCGCATGTTTGAACTTGGTTACAATGGAAAACTAATCCTCTACACCAATTGGGGCTACTGGTTATCTTACGGCACTTCGCAATCAATATGGACAAGGTTGTTTGCGGGAATTTGGCTCGCAGACCCAGACGACGATCCGCCTGTTGCGCCCTGGTGGGCATCTGCGAGTGAGAAACTCAGGAAAGCACCTGCGCCGTTTGATAATTGGCTTATCCACCAAAATTCATGGACAGGAAATCCGCAGGAATATGGTCTGACAAACAATAAGAAAACCGTAGATGAAAATAAAACCAATTTGACAATTGAAGAATTGCAATCTTTATTCGGCGGTGCGTATGTTCCGCCAACTGGAGGCGATATGTACTTAGGAACTATGTTGGAAACAAGGTTGGGATATTCTCAGCCTAGCGTAAATAGCACAAGCCCTGGCTATGTAAATATAAACGACAAAGTTGAGGCAGATCGTATCGAAAACGGTTGGTGGCACGTCGTCAAGGTCAACGGACTCTCGCAGTCTGCAATGTGGATACAGGAGAAGGGCGCACGTCAATTCATCCGTTTGGATTCGACTACCGAACCAACCACTCCTCCTGCTGGAGAAGACTTCCCCGTAACCGTCACCGCCAATGGCGTGCAGGTTTTCGGCGCGACCTATCCAGCCGGAACAAAAGTAGTCATCGGCATCAACTAGATTATAGGATTAACCTTATATGCAGGTCAAAGTTGAAATTACCGTTCCGCCCATTCCTCCGCCAACCCCTAATATCTGGCGTGTTGAGCAAGAGGGAATGTACTGGTTGCTTCCTCAATACAAGCCGAATGGATATGTTGGCAAATCCCTCGTTGTGGCATTGGAAAACAACAAGGCATATCCGTCCACCATCAAAGGCTATGATAACTGGAAGATAGCCCTAACTGATCCGCAACAGTGGTTACTGTTTGGGTTGTTCGTGGAGTTTGCGCCACCCCATATTCGCGCTCTTGGGCGCGAGTATCTCATAAAAAAGTTCAAGGGCTTGTGCGATGGCGGGTTGGCTTTTTTCAATGGAAGAGGGTCTGACGCAAACTGGTTTGCCATTGACGGAAGTAATCTAGGCAGGGAGCCGATCTGCCACGAGACTATAACCACCACTCGCAATCCCGTCAGGATGGTTCCAGGCACAAAGACGTTTGACGCGGTGTATGAAGGTACGGTACAGAAATGGATTTGGACAGAAACAATTGACTATAGTACGCTGAATCCCCCATCTGGAGAGATTGTTACAAGCGAAAACCACTGGTGGGTACAGCAAACGGTCAACGAGCTAAAGTATAAATACTGGCTTGTTCATCGCGCAACGATGATCTATCCAGACAAATTATCTGACGGCACTTACGTTGAGAACCCATTCCCTCATCTTCACATTGACGGATACAATGCTTTTGATGTTCCGATGTTTTGGGCTTCCAAGAAACAAATGAACGCCCTCCCGCTAAGTCGCCTTCAACCGCTTCCAGTTGGCAGTTGGGTTCCATCGTACTACAATCCGTCCAGGACACACAAAAGTTCAAGCGTGCTGTAAACATTCCTAAACGCACCAAACACATAGAGACAACTACAGACAGCGCACATCCAACCGCTGTCTGTTTTCTTATGGTCAGTTCTAGTCATGCAATTTTTGCACCACATCCATTTCATAGCGTTTCTCGTACTCCTCAAGGTACACTACAAGATTTCTTGCTTTTTCTAAATTTATAGCCTTCGTTATCACTCGCATGTTGCAAAAAGCGCAAATTACACCTCGAACATAGCGTTTTCTTTCTTCCGGTTTCATTTCCTTCCATCCTCTTCGGTGTGCATGATCCACGTGTACGTTACCAGTCGGGGGAACTTTCTTGCAGATAGGACAAACTTCGCCCTGTCTATGCCAAATTTCCTCCCACTCAGAAAGAGTTAGCCCATATCTTTTTAGCGTTGCGGCTTTTGGAACTCTTACCATTATTTCGACAGTGAACCAAGATACGAGAACAGGTTGTGCGCCTTTGCATATCTTTCCGCTTCCGCATATCCAGACGAGCGCAGGACTTTCTTCAATTTATTCTTGTCTCTGGTGTGAAATGCTTTGTACTGCGCACACTTGTTTTTGTTGCGTCCGATCTTCCTTCCTTTTCCTTTTGCGCTCTTTTCTTCTGCCATTATTCCTCTTGTGATAAACTCCTGTTTGTCTCATTTTGATTTTTTAACCAGACATCAATTAATATCTTTTTTGCTTTTTTATTATCGCTTATCGACCTGTTATCTTGAATATTAAGCCATTCAATGCAACTATCTGGAAGATAAAATTCAACTCGTCTACTAGGTTCGTATTGTTTATTTTTTGGTATCCACATTATTTCCTACCTTTCTTTATTCATTCTTCCTCTTCTTTCGCTTTCTTTTGCACGGTGTAAACATCCTGCATGGCGGTTACGACAGGTTCAAAAAATTCATCTTCGTGTGAACGTGCGTGTTTCATCATTTCAGATAAAGTTGAATTCCATTCTCCGCACACTATCCTGCCTCTCTTTCTTTGCGCAACCCCATACTGAATTGCATCGAAAACAGCAGACATTCCTCGGTGCGCTCCAAAGTTCGCAAGAATGAACATCCAGAACTCTTTGCCCTTGATACCATAATTGAACTTATCGACAGTTCCTTTGATGATAAACGAACCGTCGTCCATGACATATTTCATATCCTGCGCCCATTTTTCTCTCGCAATCTTTAGGTGAGCGCGTGATAGATACTGCTTTCCGTCTCCGCCTGGTTTCGTGGACGGTTCGTACTGCGAATAGGACTTGTACTCGTGCGTGATAGCAAAGAACGCCAGCGGACTTTCTCTCCAAATGGACAGGTTTGTAACATGGCGCATTAACTTATTCGTGATCTGCGCCCTGCGCCCCATTTGAATTTCGACAACCGATTTTGCGTTTATCTCGGCTTCCGGTTGAATTCCTGCTATGCTATCCAGTATTCCAACTGCAACCCCTTCGTCTCTCATTAGCCCTAGCAGGAGGTCAAGATTATACTCCTCCGTGTCCATTCCTTCTGCCAAACGCACATTTCCATCGAACCCAACCGCATCCAACTGCGCACCTGTCCACTCTGCGTCAAAGCCCTCGATGGAACGCAATGCAATATCCTTATCCTGCTCTTTTGCAATTATTCCCGCCATTGCAGTACAGAGAGTGCTTTTTCCGATTCCACTCTGACCAAACGCAAGATATGGAATGTTGTTTGGTATGCCAACCTTTACTTCGCCAGTTTTCGAGAACTGCGGAAACGCAAGATCAAGAGAGCGAAAGCCCGTAACAGTTCTTGTTGTCAAATGTGATTTTCCTATGAATTTACTCATTACTATTTTGTTCCTTTGTTACGGACGCGATGTTTATAGAGTTCTCGACTTCGTTGCCGAAAACATCCCAACCCAATCTTTGACGACGGGCAAACATCTCAAGACGCGGAGCATCACTTACCTGCTCAATTATGTCCTGAAAACATTCCGGCTTTTGGCTATGATGCTTTGTTCGAGTAACCTTCCACCACGTAGTATCAATGCGTTTTTTGATTGGCATTTTACCGATACGTCCGTGTACAATAAATTCAGTGGTCGGAGTGAATAATCCGCCCTGCCCCGTACCTCTCGGTTCTTTACACCAAGTAAGAGTCTCGCAATATTTGAAACCCCATTTATCCATGATAGGAAATGTTTGTGGTAAATATTTTTCGGTAGTCCAAACATATAACTCGCAATCTGTGTCTGCTAAATCGCGGATGGGCAGGGCGACAATTTCTTCAATGGTCATAAAGGGATATGGTAAATCCAGTTCAACATTGTGTTCATTTTCCGCAAGCAAACAATTTTTACTGCCAGCCCCCCACCTGCCGTATTTCCAAGGCGGATCAATGACGATTGTTTTATATTTCATTTTTCTCCTTCGTTATTGCGTCTAAAATCGCATGGATGAGGTCACTTCCTGCAAGCCCGATAAACAACGTCGGCTTGAAGAACATTATAATCCACCATTTCAGTTCATAGATGAGATTCATATTAGAACCGGCGACCAGTTTTATGAGAATTGTTGGCAGGAATATTACGAAAAAGAATATGTAAGACATTCTCATAAAGGTGGAAAATACAGGAAAGTGGCTCGCGAACGATCCATGCTTTAGACTTTTGGCGTAACCGTTCCAGAAAAACTTCCACGCTCTTGAACCAAACCAGCCTACCTTTTTCTTTATCTTGTTTCCGTAAACAATGCCGCCATTGCTCAAATCCAAGTCTGGAGAAACTAGTATTCCAACAAGAGAGCCTACTGCGCACTCGTAGTACATAGGCTCGCTTGTAAAGAACGCAACCATAGAAAATCCAATTGCAAGTATGGTGGAGGCGGTTGCGTGTGTTTTACCGTCGCTCATTTTTCCATTAGACCAAGCAGACTGATCGCACGAGTAATCTCAGCCTTCACTGTCTCGTCATCTTCGTCCACATTGAAATGTCCAATATTGTATTTCTTCTCTTTCACCCAAAGAACATAATCTCCGTCCCTGTCAATGAAACGAGTTTTATTGTTTGAGTTATCTTCCTTGCCTTTGATTTTCTTGATAATTGTCCTTACCTCTGCTTCGTCAACACACTCTGCAAGAGCCAGCCATTTGTTTGAAGGAATTTCGTATCCTTCCTTCACGCATTGCGCAATTGGAGAAAGCATTTTCACGCCAAGAGCGTACAACCTGTCAACGTATTCACCAGGAACAACACACTCGTCAAACATTTTCCAGATGGCACGGTATCGGATAACGGTCTGCTTGTGCTTTCCGATCTTCATAAACGCTTCTTCGTAATATTCCTTCTCGCTCCCTCCCGTCAATTCCTTCCACATTTTTTCGCCATTGTAGAGAAGTTTCGCCAGTCCAAGACCACTTGCTTTTCCGACAGCAGACAAACCAAGCCCCATTGACCAAACAGGCTCCATACTGCCTTCGAGGAAAGCCTTTTGAGTTGCCTCGTCTATCTTATCAAAGACAACCTTTTCCATGTCAAGCAAAGGCACAACTTGGTCTAGTCCGCTTGTCAGTTCAACCATATCTTTCATCGTTTCTCCTTCTTGATTACTTTTCCTCGGTAGATAAACTTTGATCTTGCGTCCCTGTGCCGGAAGGCGAAACCCACTTTTGCCACGCCAGCCACTTGTTTTCTTTGTATGCTTTTTGGCAATCTGGACATATATCGACTCCTTGTTTTCTGGTTACGACGACAACGCTATTCTTTGTATTGAGTTTCTCCAGCAACTTCACCTTGTTTTTTGCGCACAGAAGATAGCCACTCTGCTCGATATGACCCATCATCGGTATTTCAACAATGGTATTTCTTGTATTGTCAAGCAGAGCTGGCTGTACGGTGTTTCTGATAGGATACCAAAACTTTATTCCGTCTGACATTTCATAATTTCCTTATCTGTTCGGATGTTCGAAATGGAACAAATCCTCGGCGGTCATTTCCTGAATAATCGCATTCGGAAAATTTCTCTCTGCTATCTCCTTCTCTTTCGATGTCCGATAAAACACATGCAGTCCATCTTCAAACTCGTTAGTACAAACTCCGCTTGCGTATGCTGTGCGATAATTCCAAGCGTTGAGCGCAATAGGTCGTCCTAACTGCGGTTTTCTAGGAGGTCTTTGTTGTTCTCGTATTGCACCTCGGATAACTCCTGCGATAAATAGGAGTATTAGCAGGAGAGACAGAGAGCCGCAGACTTCGACGAGGATATTCATTTCATCCCTTCCGCGCTTCAATGTAATACTTGATTGTCCAGAATACCGTCAATCCCAACCACACAGGCCAAAGCAAAATCACGATGACGGTGGCCGTTATCATTCTCAAGAACCCTCTGTGATTAGCGCGTGAGACGAACAGCGCGCCAACAAGCAAGCCAATTACCAAGTAGGTTGTCCAGAGGTTCATTTTGTCACCTTCTTTCGCTAGTAACTGCACGGTTCATAAATTATATTCCAATTGACAATGCTGAAATGTATGTTTGCAACGTATCCGGTTTGCGCAGGAATGCTAATTACTAAACGAGGAATATCCGATCCGTTGCTGTCACAAATCAGCTTTCCTTGAATGTATATCGAGGGCATGTCATATTGATAATAAACTGAAACAGGAACAATCCTGTATTTGTTGAAGTTTGAGCCAAGCAATACAGGATAATCAGGAATGGCGATTTCCTTTTGAATCAGCCAACGCCCTTCCTGATATTCATAGTCAACATAGGTATCCGTATAGTCTGTGTTTTCCTGCCTTATGTCTTGCAGGCACATTCCGGTTGTTTGAGAAACAAGCCATTGCTGACAATTCAGACTTTTTGCAGATACCAAAAACAAGGCAAGCACGATAACAACGTAGTAGATTTTCTTCATTTTATTCCTTTCGCAACTAATCGAATTTATCGAATGGTTCATTCGTGCGACTTTTGAGTTTTATCAAGGGGATCGTATTTATTAATTGCCTCTGCGATCCAGCGCGCCGATGAATATTGCACCAACATAGGCAAAACGTCCTTGATTTGTCTTACCACCTCGTCTGCGTCAATAACGCGCTTCCGCAATCTGTCATTCTCATTCAGCAGACCAAGAACTTGTTCTCCCGTAAACGGATCGCTTCCAGCCCATACGTAGGCGTGGTTTTTCAATTCCGCAAGTTCTGCGCGCAATAAATTTCCTTCCTCTGTTTCTACTGTCAGAGCATCTCTTAGGCAAGTACACGGAATAACCTTGTCGGCAAGCACAACAATATCTTTTCCACAATCGGCGCAAACCAGTTGAATTTTATCGCTCATTTTTATCCTTTCAGTTATTCGATAAATTCGAACAACTCATTCTCTAAACTCTGAAGCAAGGGCGTTTACCTTTACGTCGTCAATAAATCCGGTGTCGTTCCAATCGTCAACCAATCTCAACATGCCGTCCGCGAAAGCGCGCAATCTATCGTACTCCTCTGCGGCACGCTTACCACAATCGCGCTCAGCGTCATTCGGACTAATTGCCAACAGATACAATGCGACCTCGATATTTGTTTCCATTTTCATCCTTTCACTATGCCTTCTTCGCCATTCGCAGGAATTGCTTCGGATTCAATCCTTGCAGAACAATTCCATCGTCGCACTTCACTGGACAATCAACAATCCTTGCTCTCTCTTTTCCAACATATCGCACCATTCTTTCAACTGCGGTTTCTGGTGCTTTCTTATCCTTTTTCATTGCGTCAGGATCGAGCCAAATATATATCGGGTCTAGGTCTTTCAACTGTTCAAAAAGTTCAGGCGCGGGTGTTTTCGTTTGCACTCCAATAACTCTAATTCCCATATCGTCTAAAGTTTGCTCCATGACAATCGCTTTCTTCTCGCCTTCAACAATAAGACCTGCGCCTGTTAGCGGAATGTCGTACAGCGGTATGAATAAATAGGAGTTCCCCATTGCGTAAAAGTTCCTGTAGCGGTCTGTGTCCTCTTTCGGATTTGCAATTCTCAACTTTATATTCTGCACAATTCCGCCTACGTTCCAGACTGGAATTGCAAACGCAGGTGAGTGATACGCTTCCTCGTTGTGACGATACACCGTGTAATCTGGTATCAGTCCCAACTTGAGATAATCAATCCAGCTATCCGCAATGCCCCAGGAGCGAAATACGTCAACGCTGTAGCCATTGTTTTGGCTGTAGAAAATCTCCCACATTTTATCCGCTTGCAGGAGTTCAATGGAACGCTTTGCGGCTTCGATACGAGACTTCTCAATTTCAATCTGGTTCTTGCGCCACTCATCCATTTCCTCTTTTGACGGCTTTTGTTCTTTGGCGGGATACCACCTGTAACCACATTTTCGACAGAAGCCAAGAGGAAAGCCGCCCCTGCCAACTCGGAACATAACAAAGCGGTCAGACGGATCGCCATTCTTGTGAACAGAACCCCCGCAGTTCACACACGACGAGCTAAATTCATTTGCAGACTTGCGCCTGACACAAGTTACCTTGTTGGCAATTGAGGCAAATTCAATAGGAAGAACGTCTTCGCGCATGTGTCTATCTTACCTCGTTTCTTTCGCAGTAGATTAATTTCTAATTAGAAATTCCATCCGTTTTTTGTTTCCTGCGCCGTCTTTCCTAAGTGAATAAGCGCGTCCATCGCAACCACCCTTGTAGCGTCTTTACTTATCCATTTCATCGACTCTGTCAACGTCACGACAGACGCAAGAAAGATGATCTTTCCTAACCAGTTTTTTAGTTTTTTCATTGTTTCTCCTCAATCTTTGCGAGACTTTCTAAGCGAGGAATCCAACAACCAAAATTATGCTTTTCTTTCCCATCCCACCAGGTTTGTCGGCAAATAGGACATCGAGAATATTTGTAGGTATCGCTCGGAGCAGAGCGGCTTTTATACCAATCCAGCACCTCCGCCAACAACTCTTCCGCAGGTTCTAATTCTTGCTCTACCAATCTTTTTATTTCTTCACCAAGAGCCTTGCGCGACTTGTCCTCGGATAAATTAAATTCAGAAATCAATTCAAGCAACTCAATACTTTTTATCATTCTAATTTTTCTCCTATTGTGCATAAAGCAGAGGAAGATACATGCTTCTGTGTTCTTCCTTGCTGTAGTAAAACGAACCGTCTTCTCTTATCCTGCACGGAAATACTCGTCCGATAATATCCGTGCTTCCAACGAAACCAAGTAACTCTGCATTGCGCCTTTTTACAATCCGCACAAAGCATAGGTTTGAAGATACTTCGAAACTCCAGCCATCTTCCTCTATCTTGGAGCCTATCGGATGTTCGTGCTTTGGTTGCCAGTATGAATAAACAATATCAGGCACTTCAAACAATTCACTGGCTTCTTTCAGGTCTGCGGCTCCCGGTATCCTCATTTTAGAGGAATAACTATCTCGTTGCTGTTTTATCAATGCTTGTGAAGCCAAGCCAATCGGACACTTGAAATACTTCGCCATGTGGAAGATGCGCTTTACGTCATCTGCGACTTGCAACCGTTTCTGATCTTGCGAGGTCATCATGCGCCGTTCTGGATCGGGCGGTATCAGTTGGGCGTAGTCAATTGCGATAAACGAGTAATTCATGTTTGCGGCAAATTGTCCTCTGCCATAGTCGAGCGCAGAGATGATGTTTGTCACGTTCAAACTCGCCATGTCTGCAACGGTCATGTTGAATGAGTTGCCAACAAAGATAAATTGGTCGTCCTGATATTCGAGTGGCTTGTCTCCATATCGTCTGGCTTGCTTTGCGGCAGTTGCTTCGGAGGTATCTTCCAGAGAAACCATGCCTACGATAAAGCCGTCAGTTCCTTCAATCCTGCGCTGTGCCTTGAAAGCAACGTCTCGCAGGGCAGTTGACTTTCCATGATGAGGCTTGCCAACATACATAGCCAATTCGCCTGGAAACTGCGGAGGCACAAGTTTCTCCAATCCGTCCACGTGAAACGGTTGTGCGAGGTGCGAATTGTCTGCTATGAACTTGTCAAACGCCAGTTTGTCATCATACGTTTCTTTGGCTGTTTTGACAAACTTCGCAGGGTTGAATACGTTACTCAACGATAACTCCTCGCTCAACAAGCGCACGATAACAGGAAACCGTATTCTCAATATCCTGGAGTGCGGTATGCGCGGCTCCCATGTCCTTCTCGAACAACTTGAAATACAGTTCGCTCAACTTCGGCCACTTGTAATTTCCATTGTAGCCTCCAGAAAGAGCGCAGAAGTTAGTGCTGGATTTCATTGTGCAAACCATTTTCTTTCCTGCAAATGGATTGCTTTGGAACAGTCGCCAATACTCCGCGCCAAAGATATTCACGTCGAAGTCGATGTTATGACCTACAATAGCGTCTGCCTGATCTATTAAAGACTTGAACAACTTTACCACATCCGAAATCGGCTCTCCCTTTACTATTGCAATCTCGGTTGTTATCTTGTGAACATTCGATGCGCCAACCGGAATTTCAAAACCGTCTGGCTTCACGATGTATTCCATCGCCTCCAAAACAGAACTTCCTTCAATCGCAATCCATCCGATCTGCACAAGGCGAGGCCAATTGTTCGTGTCGGACATAGGCGCACGGTAGTTTGCGGGAACGCCAGTCGTCTCGGTGTCAAAGAATAGTTTCATCTGTTATTCCTCTTTCTTCCGCCAAACTCAAAAGAAACGTAAGAAGTCTTGCGGAGCAATCCGCCGCAGTTTCGCTTTCTATAATTTTAACTCTATGATATGCTCGGTCTTGTACGTCTGCTTCTGGAAGCCCGGAAAGGATTCGATTTCCTTCTGCGATCATGGTGTGCGCTCTGATTTCGTCTTTCGTATTCTTAATATCAATCAATACTTGCTCGTTTGAAACATCTTCATTTTTCATTTTTATCTCCTTATAAAACAGAAATTTCTTTCAGGATGTGCGGAATTTTTTTGCAGAACTCTTCGACAGCCTCTTTTCCCTCTGCCTCTGAATTACACAGTGTTTCTTTTAATTCACAAACACACGCTCTGTAAAGATTATCTTTTGTAATACGCACAAACCCAAGCACAGCCAGTTCTCCTACCATCGCTTTTGGGGATAATTCAACATACACAGGAAATGTCTCGTCATCTTCTGTCGAATGTCTCGTCACCCATTTTCTTGTTATCATTTTGTCACTTCGCCTCAATATGACATCGGAGAGTCATTCGCGTCTAACTTTGGTTGTGTGTCTCGCTTAGGATACATCTGTGAATGGGCTAGGAAGTCAGGAAAACACGCAATGAAATCGGCAGGATGATATTTTATCGCTTTATTGCTAATTGCGGCATACTTTCCGTTTCCTTTTCTCCATTCGTCATACTTCCTCCAAACGCTCCTGTCTTTTGTATACTCCTCAGCAACCCATTTCTCAAACTTTTCCCAATCTCTATTAGACGACCAGGGCAACGGATTGAAGTGAAGTTCCTGCTCGAAGCTGTTAGTGGCTTCTCTGGAAAGTATGGACTTATCCATATCCTCTTTTGTTATCTCTTGTCCTGTGGCAATTTTCCAATCAAGAGGAAGTGCGGCTTTTGCCTGACTAAGTTGCAAGCCTCTGATCTCAAGGGCGGCGTCTGCTAGTTTGTCCGCCATTTCATTCGGAGACAAGTTGTCGTTTGCCACAATTTCAAGAAACTTCAAGCGCAGTTCGCGTCTAATTGTCTGCATCATTTACCTCTTGCATTTGATATGCGTAGTGATATTTTGATTCTTCGTAACAAAACAGGCGATAATAGATTCTGTATATTTTTCCATAGCATCTTACTTCGTCTCCGACAACTGGCGGAAAACGTGTGTATGTATCTAGAACGCGAACATCATTAACGTAGAACATAGTACGCACGCCATTCTCTGTGTCTTTCATGCTCATAATTCACCATCCAAATAGTCATATTCTGGTTCTCTTTCTGTTTCTTCTGCGCCTTCTGGAATATCTTCAACATCCATTATCTCGTCACATTCTTTGCAGACTGCGCGAGACATTGTTTCTGCTGGAAAATCGTAGGTCGCAGGAGAAGCTACTTTTGTTTCAATCCAAACGCTCATGTGTTTACATTCGTTCATTATTTTTTCCTTTCTTTGAGCATGTTGTCTAAATCATCCTCAAACTCTTTCGCGTTGCGATATGCGTTATCAGTGTATAAATCTGCAAGAAATGACTCTTTGTATTTTTCTATTGCATCATCTACAACTGTTTTGCGCACCTGCTCAATTGGGGTAATCTTTGACTTTCCATAAGCAAGCGGACATTTACAGTAATCGCCTTTGCAGATGTCGGTGTATTTCTCGCTTTCGCTTCCAACCATGTGGCAAACATACATAACATCTGGATTATCTCCCCAAGATAAATGGTCATCTTCGGTGAGTGGAAACTTCTCGAAGAAGCCACACACAAAACCGCCATTTTCAGAGATTGGATTATCTTTCAGTTTGTATGTTTTCATGGTTTACTCGTCTTTCGATACTCATAAACAAGATAAAATAGGTGCGAATCGCTGATAACATTGCAACGATATTCCACCGCGCCCACAAGCCTGTCCGCGACGGCGAGACGTTTATGCAAATGTTCGTTTGCCTCGCGAAGTTCGAAGAGTTGCTTTTCTGCACGATCTACAACTTCTTCTTCTACAAGTTCTGGATACCTTTGGACTACATATTTTGCAACTGAAATTACGGCATCTAGTGCGCTCATTGTTTTATCTCCTATCCGTATGACATCGGGGAGCCGTTGGCATCGGATTTAGGTTGCGTAGACTGCTTTCCTCCACGCAACTCCAACCAATGCTCCTGTATGCCTTTGAGGCTTTTCTGTTGCCAGTTGAACCTTTTATCAGAATTCCATATCTTTGAAGCATATTCGATCTGCGCAGGAGTAACGCCATTCTCTACTGCCCATTGAGTCCATTCTCGATTGAATTTGTTTCCTTGCCAGTTCGGAGTAAGCAGGAAGAATTGGGCTACTGCGTCTTGAATGGCTTTTGGTGATAACGATATTTTCAGGATATAGTCAACTTCCTTGTTTGCGGAGTCGGTTACAGATTGCGGAACGCTAGTAGTAATCTCTGTAGTAGTCTCTGTATTCATATTAATGTTTCGCGCTTCCTCAACCTCAAGTTTCGCGCTTTCCGCCAAACTTGTTTGTGTACTATCGCCAATCAAGTCTGAATATAGAGCATCTTCATCCACTTTCCAAAACAGTTGCGCGGGTATGCCGCGAAGTTCAGAAAGCAGGTATTTTCCGCAGTCTTTTCTGGCAGTTCGCTGTTCATGCTGGCTAAGGCCAGTCTCTTCCTGCCACTCTTCGGCTGTCTTGTACCACCATCCATCTTCTTGCTTTGCGCGTGGTTGCCAGTAAATTGCCTGAGATAGCATAATGGCCGCTTTTACAGAACCCGTCAGAGTTACGAAGCACCGATGGAAAGCAATTGGCCTGTCAAGAAGATGGGTTATTTTCAAGTTTTGCTCCTTTTTTGCTATTACAATGCTTACAAAGAGTTTGTGCGTTTTCCATTGTTAATTTTCCTCCCATAGATTCTGGGAATATGTGATCCACTGAAAGGTTTCGTCTGCTTCCGCATTTTTGACATGTAAAATTGTCTCGCTCGAAAACAGTCCATCTAAAATCGCTTGGTATGCTTTCCTTTTTGCACTTGCATCTAACTCTTTTTTGTCGAATTAGCCTGATTTCATTGTGTTCTCTATCATATCTATCCTGTTCAAATTTTTTGCAGTCGTTGCATACCGGATAATCTTCATGGTCTACGAAATACTTCGCCTTCCTGCATCCGATACACTCAAGAATAAATCCGATTGTTTGTCCTAGTCGATAAGCATTTTCTAATTCTTTCTTCCATCCTTCTGGCGGAGGCCACTCTACGCCCCATTCGCGCAATGCGTTCTTATTCCATCCGCCGTTTGATGTTTGATTCTGCGTTATTTCGTATGGAGACGGAATGCGACCTACTTCTTGTGTATTCGTTTCGTCTATCATAGCTCGACTCCTGAAACAAAGACCAGCCAACCTGCTTTCCAAGACTTGTGACAGTTCAGGAGCGCAACAGATTGGCTGGTTTTTGCTTTGGAATAAAAATCTCCTGAAAACTGCCACGCCTATATGATACCGCAAAATTGGCAGGAGTCAATAGCGCAACTCTGCTCATTCCTCACCTTCTTGCCTGAACTCTTCTCTGGCGCGCTCATATGCTTCGTGATACAAGTCGCGTAATTCCTTACTATATTCTTCATTGGAAATTTCTTTATACAATAACTTTTCTTGCAGAATTTCCTCTTCTCGTTCAACAGCTCTATCAAGTGCTTCGCTCATCGCTCATCTCCTTTCGTTCTTGTCTAGTAAATTCATCGCTAATATCATCATATTCCCTCGCGGTAAGTACAGAAGTTTTTAGCAAGTGCGCCTCGATCATCCCAATGAATTTAGACAACCCCTTGTTGATTCTAAGAAGTTTTTTATTCTCCTCTGCCTGCTGTTTGTAAGCGGCGAGTTCCGCTTCGACTCCTTCGATGCGGAGAAAATCTGCGTGAATTATAAGTTTATCCAACGCGCTTACTGCGTACTTTTCCTTTTCTTCTGACATTTTATTCTCCGTTTTATTGACTACGCTCTTATTTTAGTTCACCAAAGAGGTCTATGTAATATTCCTCTAGTTCTTTCCAAACCGCAGAATCGCCTTCTCGTAGGAAATCTTTGAAAACCTCTTCGGCGCGCAATCCAGACCCGTCATGATAACATTCTTTGCCATCAAGATACGGACAAGCGCCCATTGAGGTCTGCCCTTCATACATTTGTTTTGGAGAATGGTATCCAACGTCGCCGGGCAATGGCTCAAACATTTCGCTGTGTTTTGCCCGTAGTTCTCGCGTCACTTCTGGCAAATACCAAGAAGTATAAACAAGGAATTGGGTTGCGCCAAGTTCTCCTTTCAAAATCATTCGCATTTTCACAGAGCCGACGCCATAGTTTTTACTTGGGTCTGCATGTCGTTTGTCGTAAGCCGGAGAAAACTCAACTATTTTTTCCATTTATTCCTCTTTATTTTTTATTGACTACGCTAATTTGGTATTAGCACATGATCGTGTGGGCAGGATAGGAGTCGAACCTACCTGATACGCCTGCCTGCCAAGGTTAGGTGTATTTACAGCCGATACTGCCCGTTCCGCACTATAGATATTCTTGTAGCGGAGATACCTCGAAGAGTTTTTCTGTTTTCACAAGGTAAAACTTTCGCTTGCGACGATCTTCTGGTCGAGTAAATGCGTCAACCTCTCCTTCGTTGTATAAAATTGCCGCGGCAGTAAATAAGCCGTTGTCAACAAGGCAAACAAACTGCTCGTCTTGCGCCTGTTCGCCATACGCGGGTTTTTCAACTTCTTTTCCTTCGCGGTTCAGGAAGGATTCCTTGCTTTCGTTGGTTGGATTTACATAGCATCCCATTTCATTTTTCCTTTCTTTCTATGATTTCTCTGCGCCGCTCGGTGCTTAGTTCATGCCGACTATCAACCATCTAGGTTACGCGGCGCAGAGTTGGTACTGCCGCCTCTTGGTTTCTACAAGCCGAGCGCGGCTGTTAACTGGCGGCGGGTCATCGCCACATAGCCTAATGCAGGAGTTTCACCTACGGACTCGTTTTGCGCTATTTTCAGAAGTGCGCTTCTTCGTGTCGCTATTGCTAGCCGTCCGGCGCTGGATTAGCCGCCGCCAGTTTTACACGGTGTTATACGCGGCGAATTGAAATTGACGGATCGCCTTCGGTGTAGCAATCTTTGATGTCTGGATGCGTTTCAACGTAGTCGTCAAGTTTCGCAGGAACCCAGGTTTTGCGCGCCTTCGAGTAAACCGCCGTAAAAAACTTACCTTTTACAGACAAGTCTTTCGACTTCGGGTTGGCGGCCAATTTCTCTGCGGCTCGAAGTTTCACTTCGTCTTTGATTTCCTGCTCCAGCTTGGCGATATTCTCGTCAACCGCCTCGGCCTTGCCTTTGAACTCTGCTTCGATTTCCGCCCTGCGCTGTTCAACTCCTGCGTAAACGTCACGAGTTTTCTGCTCGATCTCTGCTTGTAGTTCCGCCTTGCGGATACCGATTTTTTCAAGCAACTCCGCATCATGTTCAGACTTTGTGACTCGCAAGAACTGCTTCTGCTTCTCCACGTCCTGAAACTTTGTCATGATTTCGGTACGTTGGCGGTCAATCTCTTCCAGAGCGTCTTTGAGTTCTTGTGGAATTACTATGGCGGCAAGACCTGTCTCAATCGAAGAATAAAAGTCTTTCTCTTCGGCGCGCATGGACTGCTCAACTTCTGCAATCGCCTTCATTCCTTCGCTGACAACCTGCTCAATCTCGGCGGGGATTTTCACCTCGTCCAGCAAGGTTCTCTTCTGCGCTTCGATTGAGTCTTTTTGGCTGTGATATTCATCCAGAATGTCAAGTTTGGCTTCGATGTCCATTATTCCTCTGCGTCCTCGTCGCCGTCGTATGGCGTGCTTTCTTCTGCACCTTCCTTCGGCTTGCCATTCTTCAAGATACGGAACTCCTGCACGTTCATCTCAATGTTGCCAGCAGGTTCGCCTTCCTTCGTTTTCCATACCTTGACTTCCGGCGTTCCTCGCACGTAAAGAGACGTTCCCTTGCAGGTCATGTTGCCGATCAGTTCTCCAAGTTTCTCCCAGGCTACGCACTTTGTCCAGACGGTGTGTTTCTTGTCTCCGTAGCCAACGGAACTGGCAATTGAGAAGGTGCAGATCATTTTGCCAGACGGAGTGAACTTTTGTTCGGGATCACGACCAAGATTTCCGAATACAGTCATTTCAATGTCGCTCATGTTTATTCTCCTAGTTGCTTGACGATTTCGCCAACAGTGAATTTTTTCCCCTTCTCCAACTTGCCAACAAAGCCGCAGACTTCAACGACTGGCTTCTTGGAGAGAGTAGAAATTTCCTTGACGACATCAATCTTTGCGAGGATTTGCTTGGCGGTATAACCATCAGACAATTCCTGCGCAGTCTCAACGACAGTTCCTTCCTCGATGTGTTCCGAGGTTTCCTGCTCAGCATCTTGCTTGACGGGCTTCTCGGCTTTCGGTTTGTTAAGGTCTTTCTTGCGCCAAAGGACTCTGTCATCCTTTTTGTATGTTTCTGCGTTGTTCTTCTTCCAACCTTCGATCCATTCCTTGTCCCACAATTCCAAAGAGATACCAAGTTGCTTGCAGTTACGAGCGAGCGCAGACGATTTCGCGCCTTCGCAAGCGTCTGTATAGGACATGGACTTATTGGTGGTGCGGTACGTTGTCTCTCCAACCGAAAACGCAATTGGAATACCTTTCACAACCAGCCAAAAATTCCAGGCGACAAGAATGTTATCGTAACCAACATCCTTACTGACAGGGTTTCCGCTTGGAATAATGCCCCACTGGAGGCGACCAAACGCACGATTGAGTTTCTTTGCGTAGTACGTCCAGGGCAGGTAAACCAAACCGTCTGGACGGATTAAAACGTCCGCATCTTCGAGCGGCTCATCCAAGACCTTTTCTGCGTTTTCGTCTAACTTGAGGGTTCCAATTGCCGAAACATCAAAGGTGTACATCGCTTTCGCAATTGGTTGAGGTGCGTTCCTGGGAATTATCTCGCCAGTTCTTTCGTCTACGATTGGTACAATTTCTTTTGATTCGTCCGGTCTGGAAAATTCGTTTTCGTGATCGTTAGTCATATTTGGCTCCTTGCCAAGTTATGTCGGCTATGCGGATCGATGCGCAGATGAAAAACTTCACTAGGCGTTCTGCTTGTTCCCGACTGTCACCCGCTTACACTATGCGGGTTGGGCTGTGTTCTTATGACTTCGCCGTTGCCCAATGCCATGACAACATTTTACACCGTGTTAATGGTTTCTACATTAAATCCTGATTAGAGTTTATCGGCGTGTTAAAGCCGACAATGATTGACCTGCCGTTTCCTTGCACAAAGTAGTTTACAATCTCGAAGCCTTTCGACTTCGCCCACTTCTCGGCGTTTTTGATTGCCTCGTTTGCGTCCTTGCCATTGAAGGACGCTAGGTACTCTGCAAGGTTGGAGGTTTTCGAGACTTCGATCATCCCGCCTCCATCTGCGCAATTTCCTCGTCCGTAGGCGGGACGACGGTGTTAATATAGTCGTCCATATTTACATCAGGAGGAGCGCAGGTTGCCCAACCATCAGGAAACTCGCAGTAGTCCACTTCTGGGGATGCGTATAGGTCAAGGGGCCAGCGCATGACCATGTGTCCGCCGTTGTTCTCTTGATAAACCATTTCTCCACACCGAATGCAATAGACCTGTTTATCGCTCATTTTTTCTCCTTGTATTCTTTCAGTGTTTTGTTAAGCGCGGCGATCATTGGTTTTGGATTGCCGGTGTTTTGAAATATGACCCAAGGGCGATCATCCGCCATGTCGCATCTATGTCCAAGATTTTCGAACAGAGGGCATTTCCTACAATCGCCGAAAAGACTTTCAATTCTTGTTGATATTAGGCAAAGTGCACACGACTCTCCGCCTATTTCGAACTCGCTTCTTCCAGACATAAGTGTAGTGACATTCAAAGTAATCTTATGCCTTTCCAGAGCGTCAGGAAGAAGCCCTTTCCACTTTTTCAGCGAGTGCTTGATTGCCTCTTTCGCGTCCTTCACTTCTGACGCAGGAACGGGATAAAATTCTTTCTTCCAACTTTTTATGCTCATTTAGTTTTCTCCTTTATGATCTGTTCGATTGCTTGGCATATCTCTTTCCACGTTCCCGTTAGTTTGTCGGTTGCGGCTCTTGCCTCCTCATCTCCTATCAAGTCCTGGAGATTCCAGAGCGCACCATTGGCGCACTCCTTCCAGTATTTTGAATTAGGCGGCATTGCGTTTTCGTCCAGTTCAATGCCGCCTTTGAAGTGGCGAGTTCCGTGAAAGTGTGACATGCTTGGATTGTAACCTAAGTTATCTTGTTATGATTAATTTTTGGTTAGTGTTTTATTTTCCTTTTAGTGCTATGACAATTCCATATATTGATAAAATCAAAAGTTCCATAATAGTAGTTGAGATAACCCAGATCGCAAGCCTTTCTAGTCCGTTTTTTATGCCGCTAACGAACGCGGCGTGGAACAAATTTACAATCGGAGGGATAGCGAGATACAAATACAATAGCTCAATTTGTCCATTTTCATTCATGTTATTTTCTCCTTTTTATGCACATTTTCTGGAACGCTATTTGCGCACTTTACTGGACGGCTTTGGTTCTAGGATTGTTATGTTGTTGGCTTTGGTGTCATACTCCGGCAGGTAGGGAATGTTAATCCTGTGGTAGTGTGTGCCATCGTAGACTAGGGCTTCCTCCAGTTTGACATTCAGTACAGCCGCACCAAGTTCTGCGCCTCGGTAGTTATATATGATCTGCTTGACTCGGCTTCCATTGATAGCGTCCTTTAAGGCGCACCTTTTCAACACCAGAGCATCCAACTTCGATGAAATGAATTTCTTGTAGTTCTCTGGCAAGCCGCTCAACAGAACTACATTGTTGTTATGGAAGATAAGGCGCAGGGTTGCTTCAATCTGCCTCTTCTCTTTGCGGTCGTCCACATCGAACATGCTGGCGAACTCGTCAATGATGATGATTGAATCGTGGATGACCTCCAACTCTTCTACGCTGTGGATTTTCTGCTCACCAAGAACGCGGGCGCGCAGTCCATACGAATAGAGTTTGAAATTGTAATTCTCTGCGAGGGTTTTCAGCACCCAATACAACAGGTTAGACTTGCCTTGATTCGCGTCGGATATAAGTCCGATTAGCTTCGGGGTCTGGAACAGGTTGAGAAGATATTTAGCATCTTCTGTGGGCAGGGGCGTAGGCATTTTATCCTCCTTTCAGGGGATTGTTTTACACGGTGTTAATCCTGTGGCAAATCAACCGCTGTTATCCATGCGTCTAGCGCGGTGTCGCAATCGTCTGGGTCGTCTGATTCTATGCCGTCGTACAGGTCAAGCGCGGCTTGAATAAAACCGCGTGTCATTGTGCGGTCTTTGACGGCGGAAGATTCCATCAGGAAGCGCAGAGCGCACGCCATTAGTTCCGCGCTGTTAATCCTCCGACAAAGTTCGTGGGCGAACAGGTCTGCGTCCTCGTAACTCTCGCCAAATGTGATCTTGGCAACGGTTTTACCTGTCTCCTCGTCCACCAGGGACGGGCATTGTGCTGTTAAACTTGTGAATACATCAACTCGTAGTTTCATTGTTATCTCCTTTGTTATAGTTGTATCATGTTAAGGTTAGTGTGCGCTTAGAATCTTGATAGCAGGATCGCCAGTCCTAAGAACAGAATACCAAGAGCGCAGACGGTGAGCGCGTCCAGTTGTCGGACACTTTTACACGGTGTATTTTTGAGTATTCCGGTTTTACCGGATAACTGGCGGGTCATTCTGATTCTGCCTTCTGAATGGCGGCGCGGGCATTTTTCAAAACTGGGTCGGCTCTATCTTCCCAGAATTCACAGGCATTATACAGGTTTTGCAGGGCGTCCAGTAGTTCAGGGGCGGCGGCGATTATGGCGGCATCATCTGCGTCATAGGTTACGGCGATGTTATCTCCATTTTCGGCAATTACAAGCCCTTGCGAACTGCCTGTTTTAGCGGCGTGCCAAATTTTAGTAGTCATTGTTATACCTTTCTGCCCGATAAGCCTCGGGCGGGGCGGTTGGGTGTTATTCAGTGGCGGCGGGGAACTCTTGCGCGTCAAGACACTTAAACTCAGTGCGTGAGTTGCTGGTTGTGATGGTCAGGATTTGGGTGCGGGGGTCAAAGTTCAGGGCAAGGATGTTATACCCGCATTGATTCATAACCTTACACCAGTCAAAAAATGGGTGAGTAGTAATGGGCTTGTATCCTTTGCCCTGAATAAAGCATTGGGTATGTAAGTACATTGGGACGCAAGTCTCAAATGGCTCCTCGGTGCGGGCGCGGCACTTTCCTATACGGACATTTTCAAGATCGGTTGTGGTCAGGGTGATTTCATTGTCTCTTACGGTCATGCGGGCATGGTTCAGGATTGGAAAGGATGATTTTTTTGTAATCTTAACTTCCTTTACTGCCGCGAATAGATTTTCTGCTAATACTGCGTTAGGGGTGTTCATTTTGACTCCTTTCGTGCGAATGTGTTAACGATTAGGGCGGTGAATCCGATGGAGACAATACAACTCCAGGGATCGAGGCGCAACCAGAGCGCAGAGAGTAAATAGAGGGTTGTTATGATGATGGCATTTTTCATTTAGCAAACTCCTTTTTATAGGTTGCCAGTGTTAAGAGGCACAGACAATCATAATCAATTGCAGAGATGGATTTCCAAACGGGATCGGTGGGTGCTTGTTCTGGTTCGTATATTTCCAACAACTTACCAGTTTTCAGGTTTATAAAATAGGCGAGGTACATTACAGACTCCTTTTTGTTATAGTGGGGCGGGATAACTCCTGCCCTCCTGCTTGCCCGCATCCGATGACGCGGGCAAATGCAGGGCGGGAATTAGCGCGCCCAGTATGTGACTCCGTCATATTCGCCAGAGGTGTAATCCTGTTGCAAATCCTCGGCCACTCCCTGCCAATTGATATTACTTTCGATGAAGTCCGGGAGTCCCTTCGGGAGTTCGCCCAGTTCTTCTACCATGTCCTTACAATACTCCACCCAATAGGACTCGCGGATTAGAGTCGTGCCGTATCTCCAGTCTGGGCAGTAGTCCTCCAGGTCATCCCGGAGAGAATAGAGGGCGTTCAAGTCCTCGCCCTCCTCGGACTCGTCCCATTCTACCCACTTTTCGAATTGTTCCGGGGTCCACCCCTCGGGCGTGTCCTTGTCAGTGTTTGAATAGTCCGGGAGGGTATTTTCCTCCTGCCAGTCATCCCGCGCCGATTCCAGTTCTGTGATCCTCTCCTCAATATCGCGGGAGTCAATTACATCGTCACTGTTTGAAATGTTGTTTTTCATTGTAGACTCCTTTTAGTAGTCCTGAAATGCTTCACGCAGTTCAGCAATAACCGACTCTCCCAGCTTGCGGAATTGCAGGGAGATTGCCAAACAAGCCCGGTAAATTGCCTCGCCCTTGCGGGAGTCCTCATCATAGCCAAAATCACCTGCCCATTCCTCGAAAGAGTCATAGTTCAGAACGTCCGAATCCAAGAGCAGGGAGTTAATCACGTCCAGGGGGTCGGGGGTGATCGCTCGGTGTGTTAAGCCGATGGATGGATGAGGGTCAACCATCTTTCCGCCCTCGCATTCTTTCAATACATCGGCGCGCCCGTTAACCGTGTTATAGCCGCGCTGATCGTAGGCGGGGCAATGCGCACAGCCTGCCATATAATCGGTTGTAAGCAACTTGCGCCCGTTCTGTTTCAGGGTTACAACCCAATTAAGAGAGGGCGAATCCTCCCCGGCATTCCGGGAGAGACTCCAGGGAACGAACGCGGATTCTACTGTGATTCCGTGCTTGTTCAAGAGGGCGGTCAATTCTTTTTTATCCATTATAGACTCCTTTATTAGTGTGTTAAGCGGTCATCCATGCCGCCTATACCTGCTCTCTAATGTGTGTTAAAGGGCAGGGATAAGCGCGGGATTAGAGGGAGTTAACCCATTCCTCAAGGCTCATTCTGTATCCGGCAAATGAGATATATTCCTCAAGGGATTCGTAATCGTTGCATTTTTCAAGAGCGGCTTTCATTGCCTCATATCCGATGACAACCATTTCCCGCCCTGCGTCCGCAAGGCACGCGCTGTTTGCGGCTCTGGACACTACATCCTTAAACTTGTCTAGCTCTTGGCCTAAAATACTTTTGATTGCACGTACTGGCATTTGATACATTTTGACTCCTTTATCATGTTATGATTTTACACGGTGTAACGTGTGTTAATTGTATAAAGACTTCCGGTACAGTTCTGGGATCGTTTCGAATTCCTGCCCGCTTTCCAGAGCGTCTATAGTCTCTTTGGCTTCTGATAACTTGAAGCGCCAGAAGTACAGCCCGTCCTTTGTGCAGGAGAAGCGCCGGATAGTACAATGCCCGCCATAAGTTTCAATCAGCCAATTTTTATATACTCTTTGTGCCATGTTAAGCTCCTTTTGTTAATTACACTGTGTTAATTGTACTGTAGGAATATGAGAGGGGCATTAATGCCGCCTGTCCTGTTAATGGGTGTTATAAGATGGATTGTACTAGATTCGCCATAGATTCGCCTTTGTCATCTGCTATCATGTCAAACAGGCTTTTATCATTAGTCATGTGATCGGGATAATATATCTCTGACAGGGCTATGATGTCATAGCCAAAAAACGGATGATACTGGACGCGCGGGTATGCTTGCTTTAATACCGTTCTGTTTTTATTGTATAGCTCGTTCCGTTCTTTTATGTCCATTGTAGACTCCTGTTATGCGGGGGTAGGTTTAATCCGCACTGCCTGCCAGTATTTCACAACTGGCAAGCAGTAAAGCACGGGTTAAACTAGCGGGATGTTAGCTCATCCTGAATTTCGGGAGGGAGGGCGGCGTAAATCTCATCCTCATCAGGCCAGGTATCCTCTCCGCATTCATTAGATGCTTGGATTATACGATCTGCAATCTCTCCTCTCTGCTCATCCGTAAATTCTAGGGATTTATCATTGCAATAATCCCGGACGGCCTGAGAGACATTATCATTATAAGACTCCCATTCTCTCTGAGAGTAATCATCCTCATTCAGGATAGGATAATCAGATAACCTATCCTTCATTTCGTCGGCCAATTGCAGGACGGTATCATCCGACTCGTTAATTCCAATCCATTCAACCCAACCAACCGCCCAATGATTCTCACAGATAACCTTGACGGTATCGGACTCTCCCCCAAGTTCTGTTAATGCCGTTTCAAAGTTGGAATTGTCCAGATTATCCGAGTCTCTTGTCCGTCCTAAGAATACATACATTTCAGGCCAATCGGCGCCCATGTAATCGCGGGGTAAAGCCCATTTTTTCAGATTCTTTGGGGTATACATTTTATCTCCTGTTATAGAATGATGGTTCTGTTTGTCTGTTACTTTGTGCTTCTGACCTTGCAAGCTTGCGCCCAGTCCGGGCAATATTCGCCTACCATTTTTCGCCCCTCATAAGCAAATGTGATCCTTGCCATCCGGCAGAAGTTACCGCGATAATTCCGGTAAGTATCAAGGCGGGCAATTAAATTACCGTGCCAGTCTGTTACTTCCTTGAGATTACCCCGGACATATACTACGCCTCTCAATTTACCGTCATTGCATGGTAAAATATAGGCGCCTCCGGCCTCATATACTTTCCCTTCGTGGGTTATAGTGCAGTTTGTCTCTAGCATGGTTGACTCCTCTAGTCTGTTATAGTCTGTTGATCCTGTTATATGCGATAATTTACAATTGTTATATTAAGTGATCCTTTATCCTCCAATATAGCGTTCTTGACGTTGTTTCGTTATCCGTCCGAAGCATCCAAAAAATGTATAGTTTCGTTGCCTTTAGTACTGCGTTAAGTACTCTAGTTTTTGGGGTTTCCGGCATTGTTAAAACAGGGCGGCAGTTCACCATTGGAATTAATGTTTCGTCTGGCTTTATAATCCACGTATAAAGCTTGTCGCGAGTTTCAATAGATAATTCCGCATCCCCATTACCTTTTACCGTAAATGTTGTTTCAGCATCCATGTTATCCTCTCTCTCTTGTCTGGTTTGTGGTGCCTCGTGGCATCCATTCAGGCCACTATACCGCTTATAATGGCCTGTAGCATGTCACAAGAGCTCATGAGAAGCGCATCATCCTCGCGCTATTATCCGGGCAGTGAGAATCCGCAAGCTTGACAGTATAATCCTTATTGCCGCGGCGGATGCGGAGGACACAAGTATCATGGTATATTCGCTGACCCTCATACTGGGGGTGAGCACAGCGAATATTCCACATGTAACCGTTTGAGACGTTAGCACTCCACTCCAAGCCGATTTGGTCACCCTCGCGAAGGGTGTCAACAATGTATTGCCCTACCTCGTAATGAGCGGAGACGTGAGCGAAACATCGCGACGGTTTAGCATCATACTCATTGCCGCCATAACCGTCTGGGGCGTCAGCCGTCTTGTAAACCGTAAAATTGGAAGAGACGTCAAGCGCGACCTCTGGGTATTCTACCCGCCCACCGTCTTTTGTGCTCTTGTGATCTCTTAGGATGCGAAGCGCGCTCTTACCCTGATAATAATCCGGGCAAAGGGTGTCAGCCTTTCGAAGCGCTTTAATATCGTCTTTGGTTAATGTGTACATTTTTTTCTCCGCTTTATAGTATATGGTTGTTTGTTGTAAACTTGTGCAGTATATGGACAATATCTTATAATGCCTCCAATAGTCTAACAAGCATCCCAACAATTGGAGATAAAATCAAATAGGCCGCATACACCACCATGCAGAGTACAGCAACAACGCAGGCGGCAGACAGGATGTGTAAATTATTATTGTTCATTGCGCACGCCGCTAAACATGGATCGAAGTACAATGAGCATAGCATCGTGAGTGGTAATGCCCATTGCTTCGTTTTTCTCGTCACAGCATTGCTCAGCCAATGCCCTATCAGTACTCCAATGCCAGTCTGTGAGATAGTAGCCGGATTCACCGTCTACAGCAATACAGGGGATATATTCCCCGTTCTCGTCTCTGACTGTTTCCTGAATGAAGTATGCTTTGTTTGCCATTGTATTATCCTTATGATGTGGGGTTAGTCAATGTCATTATTCTACTATCATACTGCGATAATAGATTAATAACAGTTTGCAATATTGTAAGGTCATTCTCTCATAATTCTATTGACAGATTGACCGGCATACCCATATATCTTAATTTATAATAAGAAAATCCTTGCAAAGTTGTAAGTTTATTCTAATCCCGGACTCAGCAAATTCTAAGGGAAAATTAAGGAAGAGATGGTAGGGGGAGGAGCATAGCACCAGTCAAAATTTATATCGTCAGTAAATTCCCCCCAACCTTAGAGTATATGGTTTATCGTATATCTTCCCTTTTCTGCTCGCCGTAAAGATTGCCATCTTTCTGCATAATCCACCCATTCCTAAATATTACATCTGTAAGAGCAAGCGACAGAATATCTAATTCATCGTGCATATTTTCGTCTCTCAGCTTTAGTTTCAGGGCTGACGATATTCCGTGTAGAACTTCGTGAAGAAGCGAATGAAAAATATCCTCAAGGCGGCGGTCATTATCATAAATCCTGATCGTGCGTGTCCAGTAATCTATTTGCCCCCACAGAGAATCTCTTTTGTAAATATCCACCTCAGACGGATTGTCAACGTAGGTTATGGAATATTCAACGCCTAGAATGTTTACCTTGTCCGGTTTCATGAATTATCTTCCTTCTGTAGCCTTCTCATTTCCTTGGCGCTCTCTTTTGCCTTCGCTATTCCTAGTTTGAGGCATGTTATGTCTACTCGTAGCATTTGCTGGTGGTAGTGGAGTTCTTTTCGCAGTTCCTTGATGAGGGTTTTGTTCTTTTTCATTATTTCTCCTCGGGAACATTATTCTCCCGCCAACACTTTTCGCAAGCCAATCTTCCGTTTTCATGGTATCCGGCAAAAACAGTCGTCTTTAGATCATCGAGCGTTTTGTATTCTTTCCAACAATACTTACACTTCTCGCCCAAATACATTGACATGGCTAGTTTTAATAATTTGTCTCTATTCTCGTCCGTAATTTCTGAAACTAATACGTCCATTTTATTCTCCTTTTTGCGTCCATACTGATTTTGTTTGTGAAATAAGCACCCTAGAAACACGCAATAACCGAGAAAATTACGCACAGGATGGCGATAACCGCTACTCCAACGACAAAGAATATGTCTGTTTTTCTCATGCAATGACAGCGTTCCGGTTGAGGCAGATTTCCCGCTCCGCGTACAAAATACCATCCTGTGTCATCGCACATTTTACATTTCGGCTGTTTGTTCATTTTTCGACCTTTTGGTTTACTCTTGTTCCTGCCGGAATATAGCGATATGTAGTTCCTTCTTCGCTTTTCAACACATAGCACCAGCGACGGTATCCGTCATAGTAATCAATTTCTTTTTCGTCCTCCTGAACCACTTTGACAATATCCCCAACGTCGTTTCCGAATGTAGATTCAAGGAATTCAATTCTTGCGGGCTGTTTATTCATTTCTTGTCCTTTCCCCACCCCGTTCCTTTGAAGATGAGGTGAGGTTTGCTTATCAACTTGACTGTATTCTTTGAACCACACTTTGAGCAATGCACATTATTCGGATTTCCAATAACGTACCAATGAAATTTCTTTTTGCAATCTAGGCAACGATAGTAATATTTCATTTTATTTCCTGTTCTTGTTCCTTTGTAGTATGGCGTCCAAAGTTCCTTGCGATCTGAATTGTTCGGGTGTTTTGTAACCAGTAGCCGGACGACTCTCTTGGTATTTCTGCTTTGGCTGTTCCTCGCCAACAATGGACTTTATGATGTTCCCAACAAAATCTCCAACTAGAGACTCTCTCATTCCCCAAGCAACCAGTGGCTCAGGAATACCGTCAATCACCAAGCCCAAGATAAGAGCCGCAACCTTGCTCTGCTGGTCGCCCTGAAAATGCAGGATACCTTCGTAGTTTGTGTAAATCGAGTAGGCATAGGCGATAATGCCAAACACGATTAGGCTTGGATTTAGTTCTTTGTAGGAAGTCGAGAAAACGAATTGCACAACGGACACGGAGAACGCCAGCAACCATGCTACGAAAACGGCCAGCATTCCGTATCCAGACTCTCCTGCAATGGAAAAGTTGAACCCGTCCTGGCTCCAGAACATCGAAACCAGGAGCAGGGTAAATCCGGTAAGCAAAGCAACTTTTCGAAGAGCGTTAGTAAGTCTCATCTTTGTCTCACTTTCCGTATACTCTTGCGCCAACGAATTTATAGATATAGGTTTGGCTATCTATCTGTTTTTTCACTTGATAGATTAGAAGAAATATTGGAGCCACGTCGCTCATGTCGAAGTCGCCCATCATTCGCTCCGTGCGAAAGTCGCTGAACACAGCCACTCGCAATTCTTCGAATCCGTTCCCCTGCACGATAAGTTCCTTCTTTATAACCTCGTCATCAGATACTATTCTCATATTTACCTCCACAAGACGCGCATCGCCCGCGCCGATCTTCTATGAATTTGTTGCCGCAGTAATGACAGACGGGCATTTCTTGACAATACTCGTCGTCATTAATTTCGACCACGCGATTTATGTCTACCGCGCTCGCTATCTGATTATAATTAATAATGAGGGGCGTCTCTATCAGGGCTCCAACTCCTAGGGTAATCCAAAAAACCGTCTCTGAAAACGCCACACAAAATAGCAACGCGAAGAACGTAAAAAGCACTCCCACGCAGGCGATGGTGCTTTGCGCTTCTTGCTGTTTATGGCTCATTGTTGTCATCTCAACTCCACTGATCGAAGAATGGAACGGCTTCGCAGAATTTATTCTTAAAAATATCGGCGCAATGGTTGTCGTCTGGTATGATAATTGGGTAAGTTCCGGCGTTCCAGGGTTGCGACCACGCATACGCCAGAATACCGTTTTTGTTCAACTCGGCAACTATCTCTGGATTGTCGTCCACCACAAATTCTATCAGGTCTTTCACCTCGGGCGATAAAATCCGTTTCATCTTGAGGGAGCCAAGACACGCCGCGCCAAGCGCAAGGTCGTAGTCCTTGATATTCTTTCGAAGCCAGCGAATTGTCATTTCCTGCGCGACCTGCGGACGACCAGACAGGAACAGCACGGGATAATCACGAGCCATAAGCTGAACAACTAGGTCAATTCCTTTTTCGATAGGCTCTAATCCGTAGTAGGAATTTGGGTCTGCTGTAAAAGCCAGCGCGTCAGCAAGAATATCCTTGCGCTTCGCAAACCTTCCTTCAATGGAATACATGCTCCTGTTTGCAGAAGCGTCCTTTCCATATTTCTCTCGCAGATATTCAACAAGCGTTCCTTCGAAATTCGCAAGGACACCATCAATATCGAAAATCACCATTTTCTTATTCATCATTATCTTGCTAACCTTTCTCTGGCGGATTGTCGCCAATTGCTGATTGTCTTTTCCGTTACACCGATCTGCGTAGCCCATGACCGCATTTTTTCTGGAGTTAGAGACGCAATTTCCACCAGTTGTTCGTGCGTAAGTGTTGGTTCTACGCTCCTCCAATCTTTCGGAAACTTTCCGAAACTCTTTTCGGCGTTTTTAGGGGAATTTTGAGAACTTTCCAGTGAATTTCTCTTCTCTTTCGCTATTTCTGAAAGCAGTTCTCGGTGCTGTGTTCTTACCGAAACAAGCATTGCGGCGGGTATTGTTTGCAGAGTAAAGAGCGCACGAACCGCTATCTCCGCCCATTTATCTTCTGGAAACACGTCTAACAGCACATTCGAGAAGATTATGAGCGCAAGATAGAAAGCAAACGCAACTATCACCAAGATTTGCGGTGCGCGCTTACTTTCTGCTCTATTACGCCTGTTATAGAACCAAAACGAAAGATAGGTAGAGACAGCAGAGAAACCAAGGATTTCCACAACGAGCGCGCCAGTCCAAGCGAACAGGACAGGAAACCTCAGCGTGTCTTTTGCGTGCTGGAATGTCATGTATGCCGGAATGAGAGGGGCAAGCCAAGGCGCAAAGGCAGACAGGAAATTCACAAAGGAATTTTCCGTATCCCTGATCCAATCGTTGAGCTTGTCGAATGAGTTGCTATTCACATTTACACCGTGTAAATCATAGGACTTCGTTTTCCGCTAAAAATCCGAGCATGGCTGTGAAGAATGTATCCGTGTATAACACGAGAGAATCTTCCAAGAGGGCAGAAACCAATCCCTTTGCGCCATTGGGCAAAACCAGATACGAAACCAGCGTTGACACGAGCGCAGTCCTCGCCTTTGCAAAATCAACTTCGCTCATCCTGTCGGTTATAATTTTCTTCCCATCCTCTGCGTATTTGTTGAATATCTCGTTGAGTTGCAACAGCGTTTCTTTCGACCCTTCCACGTCATTTGGGTTTATGCTTTCAGAGAGTTTGATAATCTCATCAATATTCATTTTTATTTCTCCTTGCGACAATTATATACATAAGTCAATATCTCGTGGACTACATTAATCCCATTCTCATACTGCACAGCATATTCTAATCGTATTCTCATAAATTTCGGTTGACCGAGCGTTGTATTCGGTGTAATATATAGAAAAGGAGATACCATGAGCATTGCAACAAAGAAAGTTTCAAAACAACCGCTGGACGGGAAAATGGCGTGGGACGCGATAATCAAGTATGGTGGAATTGGAAAAGCAAAACTGCACCTTCCAATCAACATACAGACAGATCGCCACTACAGCAATATGCGCGTTTGCAGAGCCGCCTACGAATGGGCTTTGGAAAATCCAAATCTTGCAAAACCCGATTGGGAGTTTGAGGCTCGCCGTGTTGGAGTTATTCCAAGCGCAGAGGAGTGGAAAGCGTTCCTGCAACAGAAGGCACACGTTGCCTATTATTATGAAACTGGAAAATTTGAGAGATACATGGAAAAGGTTGAATCCTGGTTCTCTATCGGAGAAGGCGGAAAACTTGTATGGAGCAAGGAAAATTGAAATCGTTCATCCAAGAGTTTTCTAATTTGGACGAGTCTGACCACGATAGAATTTTAGAGATATTCAAGTCCAGGTGCGTGCGTTGCGGAAATCTCACGCGCATTGTCCACGAGATTGTTCCTCGCTCTCACGGAAAGAAATCTCTTGAACCGAAGAATAGAGTTCCGCTTTGCCCAACCTGCCACGATTGGGCGCATAGGAATACAACGGAATCGACTCCCTATCTAATCGAAAAAAGAAAAAAGGTTCTTGAAAAACTAGGATATAAGGATGACTAAAAAATGAAACAACCGCAGTATGTAAAAAGCAATTATGCAAGGATTCCAGACGATGACTACAAAACCGTTGATACTAGGTGCGTGGACGGACTTCTTTTTTATGTTGGTATTTTCGGAACAGTTGTTGATTGTTGCGCTCCAAGCGGAAGTGAAATTATTAATCGGATTGCCACATTAAGACCAGATCAGAAAACCAATTGCGTAGGAGATGCGTTTTCTAATTTCTCTGCCGATTGGATCGTTACAAATCCCCCATACGCGAAAAATATCGTTGACAAAATATTATGGAGGCAAATTGAAAGAGTGGAGGCTGGAGAAGTTGATGGATTTGCGACACTCATGCGCTCAAATTTTGATTACGCAAAATCAAGAAAGGATATGTTTTGCAGAGATAGTTATTATTGTCAGGTAAAACTTCTGTTTCGCCCGTATTGGTCTGCGGAAAGAAAGGCATCTCCAATTCACAATTATGTTTGGCACGTTTGGCATAAGCACTATGGAAATCCTGCGGTTCTGTATTATAAAGACGGAGAATAGGATGTATTCTTAACGATTTTATGTTACAATATCGGTATGGAATTACCACATTATACAGAAGACTATATAGAACAATGCTTTTTCATTTGGTATCAGAGCAATAGAGGGAAGGGCAGACTTCGCATTGCGGACGGACTTCCTCCGTCGCATGACGGAAATATTCCTGCGATAACAACGGTACAGATTTGGCGCTCAAAATTTGGGTGGGATGAACGGGCGGACGTTCTGGACGCAGAAGTGTCCATGCGTCTTGAAAAAGAAGCCATTGAGAAAAAAGCAGAAACAATAAAGCGGGTTATTGTGATGCTGGAGGATGCGGTATCCGAAGCGGCAAGCCACCTAAAGGAAAAGGGATACGACTCCTCCGCGTCTGCCGTGCGCATGTTGCTCGGCGGAAGTGAAGAACTTGTCAAGTTGGTTGGAACTGGCGAATTGCTTTTGGCAGTAAGCAGGATGAACGATAACCAGTTGACGAAGGAGTTCTATCGCCTTCTAGGAAAAGACGACAATGTAATAGGTGCGGAAGCAGAGGCAGAGGATGCCGATAGTATCCCCGAAGACGATAACGGTAGCTGAAAAACGGAAACTCATTGCCTTGGTTGCGGAGATGAAGGCAAGGGGTCTTCCGGTTCCAGAAGATATTGAAATTCCAAAAAGCACAAACGAGGTTACTTGGTCGATTGGTGCGAATGGGTATTTCTGCAAGAACGACGGAACTCCCTACAATCCGACAGAAGAGCAGGCAAATTTTCTTAAAGACACATCAAGATTTTCTTGTTTTCGTGGCTCCAGGGGATCAGGAAAAACGGCGGCTGGCGCACAGAAAGCCATGCTAAAAATAATGCAGGGGAAAAGCGGTATGGTCGTAAATCCTGACCTTGAAAACTTCCGCCTGTCAACGTGGCAGGAGTTGCGCAGGTGGATTCCTTGGAGAATGGTAATCCCTAAACAACGATATAGAAACTCGGACGGTTGGGATGTAACCCGCCCATTCACTATGGTATTTATGAATGGCGCGAAAATGTTCTGCAAAGGACTGAAAGACCCAGAGAGCGCACGCGGGCCAAACGTGAACTGGTTTTGGTACGACGAAGGCGCAAGAGATAAAACCGGACTAGGCTGGCGAGTTGCGAACTTCGGTGTTCGTATTGGAGACGATACACAGGCTTGGGTTACAACCACTCCAAAAGGCATGACCCACTGGCTTTATGAGTTCTTTGAAAAGAGAGAAATTCCAGACGAAGTTGTTTCTATCATAAGAGAGATTGAAGTTAGAACTGGCGTAAAGCGCGAGTTGATTTCTTCCTATCACGGCACGGTGCGAGAAAACAGGCAAAACCTTGATGAAATAACATACGCTTCCTACGTCATGTCTGCGCCTACTGGTTATCTTCGAGCGCAAGAGATTGAGGGAGAGTACGCCAATGAGGACGGTTCTCTTGGCGACAGGCATTGGTTTGACGGAAAGGTTCTTGATGTAATTCCAGATTGGGTTGTGAAACAGGTTAGGTTCTGGGACTTGGCGGCAACCGAAAAGAAGATGATTGGCAAGAAAAACGACCCTGACGAAACGGTTGGAAGTCTGATTGGTTCCGACAAGGATAAAGACAACTTCGTCATCGAAGATCAGGTTGGCGGTTTCTGGAGTTGGAAGTCAATCAAAGAAATGGTTGTAGACATTGCGAGAAAAGACGGCGCAGAAGTCACGGTATGTTTTGAACAGGAACCAGCATCCGGTGGTAAAAATCAGGTTGCGGAACTAAAAGAGCATATCCAGAAAGAACTTCCAGGATGGAACGTCACATCCATTGAAGCGAAGAAACTTGGAGACAGAGTTCTTGCCGCAAATACGTGGTTTGGCGAAGCGTCCGTTGGCAAGTGGTGGATGATAAAAGGATTGTGGAACGATTTGTTCCTTGCGCAGTTGGATGTATTTCCAAGCGGAACGCACGATGATAGAGTTACTTCCGTCACTGGCGGGAGACACTACATTGCCCCTATTAGAAAATGGAAGAAAGTTGGCTTCATGGCAATTGGCTCTGTGAGCGAAAAGAAGGAAGAAGAGTCGGAAACTTAGCATAGTAAATTCAGACGATATTGCGTAAAATAGGTGTAATGAATATTTTAACTTTCCGCAAGGGACAAAATTAATGGCAAAACGACAGCCTAAACAGTATCTCAAGATAGACAAAAGAGACGGGCAAGTGTCTGCTCCTGGTGGACAGTTAGCCAATTATTTCTTGCGCGATGTTCCTCTTTGGAATCCTCCTGCGTGGCAGACTGCGGAAATGTGGCGCATGTTCGTAGTGAAACAACCAGTAGCGGTGATTTGCAGAGACACAATTGCAAATTTCCTGAACTCCCTTGACTGGACTATCACCGCGAGGGACAGCGAACAGAGGGACGAACTTCGCTCAAAAATAAAATACTATACCAAATTGCTTGAGCGTGGAAACGCATACTACTACGACATTGATTTCTCGTCTCATATCGAGATGGCGGTCAAGGATTTGTTTGACCTTCCGTTTGGTTTCGCAAGCGAGATTGGAAGGCTTGACGACGAGCCAAAAGGAAAGGTTGTTTGGATACGTCCGCTGGATGGCGGAACACTCGCCCCAACTCTGAACTTCGATTTTCCAATCGTGCAGACTGCCGCAGGAACAGCACTAAATCCAGTTTACCTTCCAAGAGATTTTGTAAGCAGGGTTTATCTTTCGCCAAGAACAGAACTTCGCAGGGAGGGTTGGGGCTTTGCTCCTCCAGAAAGAATTTGGCGTGCGATTGAAATGTTGTCCGCTGGAGATAACTATTATGCACAACTCATGCTCAACACACCGGAAGCAGGAATTCTTGATCTTGGAGACATGGAGAAAGACAGCGCAGAAGAATGGGTGCGCTCTTTGCGTGACTTGCTATTTGGTGTCAATCCACTAAAAGTTCCAGTCCTTTACGAACACACTACTATGGCAAAATGGATTCCGTTTGGTAAACCGCCTAGCGAAATCATGTACGACACAACTACGACTAAGTATGCGGCTATCGTTGCGGCTGGTTACGGTCTTACGCTTTCGGACATTGGCTTCCCGTCATCATCGGGAAGTGGCGATACTCTATCTGGAACAATTCGGATGGAACGTGTCGGAAAAGGCTCTGGAAAGGCAATCGCCAAAAAGAAACTGGAAGCGTATTGGAACAAAATCCTGCCTGATGTGATAAAGTTCTCGTGGATCGACTACGATGATGAAAGAAATGTTTCAAAGGGTCGCGCCCGCCTAGCGTCTGCGCAAGCGTCCGATATTCTAGTTAGAAACAAAGTCTTTGCTCCGATGGAATTGAGACAGCAGATGTTGGCAGACGGTCTTATATCGGTATCGGTTCCAGAAGAAATCGACATCAACGATACGAAGTTGTTCCCGCAACCAGTCAGTCCGTTTGGGGCTGGCGGTGGAAGTAAAACAAAAACGCTAGGAAGTCCAGTTCCTCCGTCCAGTGGCGGACAGGGAGAGACAATTCCACAGCAAATCGTACAGCGCAACATGGCAAACGCAGAAGTTGGGGTTTCGAAGGCAATCTTTAGTGCCGCAGAAGTTCTTGGAGAACTTCTCTCAAACGTAAAAGGAAAACTCTCCGAACAGGAACTTGACATTTGGAATCAGTACATAGATGACTACCTTACTGGCAAATCTGACATCGAAGAGGAAGGTCTAAGGCTGGTCGTGGACGACGTTGTAAAGATAATGAGCGTTGCAATTTGCGCTCAAGGATGGGCAGAGCAAATATCAGAAGAGATTGCAAAGAGAGTTGTTTCAGATGTTTGCTTGTATCGCAATTCCATAAGAGAAAATCTCGTATTGGAAGCAGAGGAGGTTGGAGAAATTCCTGATGATGATGACTTTACGCTAGACGAAGAAAAATTGGCAGAAGAAGTGGGTGTTTCGTTTGCCGATTGCGTTGCACGTCTCTGCGCTCTGCACCTAAAATCTAAATTATCGTCTGATTTCGGTGTTGACGCGACAGAGACAGTAAGTAATAATATTCGTGTATCTAGGGAAGTGAGCACAGAAGTGTTGCGAAATCTTCCCTCCGTTATGAATGTCGCTTATCAAAGTGGCATAAAATTTGTAGAAAAGGAAATAGGAAACCATGCAAACGATTAAGTTATTCATGCGTGCTGTTGGAGCGCCAAATGCCGCCCTTGGGATCGTCCCGATGGACACATTCGAGGAAGAACTTGAGTACAAGTATCTTTCACAGGGCTTCAATGTTCTCGCAACCCACTACCTCGGAGAAGTGAGGAGTGATAGCGGCGGCGCGCTAGGCTACAAGGTCATGCTTGTCTTGCAAAAGGAAGATGCGCCAAAGACCGCCAGCAAACAGACGCTCAAGGATATTGGTAAGTAGTGCTGAATTTCTTCTTGTATGCGGCGGTAGGGAAGCTCCTAATTTTTCTTGGAATGGGCTTCCCCTACCTCCGCAACTCAAGTTTCGTGTTTGTTCGGAAGTTGTTTAGTTGCGATTTATGTTTGGGTTGCTGGATTTATTTTGTGCTTGCGGCTTTTCTGCACATAAATCTTTTTGAAGATGTATATATATATGTTCCCGTCCTTTCTGAAATTGTCACAGGTTGCGTAACATCATTCACGATGCACCTGATTTCAATTGGATGGAAGGAAAAGTTCTCGGTAGTGGTGATCTAATGGCAACCGGAAAATTAGGCGGAGAGGGGAAGAAACTCTGGGAGAAAATCTATAACGAGTCTGTCGCAAATGGAGACTCGAAAGAGGTAGCCGCGCAGAAATCTTGGGCTGGCGTAAAGGATGGCGGTTGGAAAAAAGACCAAGACGGATGGAACAAGAAGTCCGATGCGATTGCTTTTGCTTCTATGCACATCACCAAAGCGTCTTTGAGCAATGGTGTCATGCGTTGGGCGGCAACCAACTCTGATATTGAACCAGACCTGTACGGCGAGAAGATGTCGCTCGAACTCTACGAAGATTTTATCTCGCACATTGAAAACGAAGACGAAGTTCCCGCCGAGTTCAAGTCTGCGGTCTGCTCTGATTATTGGTGCGGTGGAACTCCCTATTTATCTGTATCTCATTACTCCGATTTGAATGGCGATGCTGTTCCTGGAGAGCCTCTCGAATTATTCGTAGATGGGAAGAAATTCAAAGCCAAAGGAGTTTTATTCGACTCCCCAATCGGACACAGCGTTTGGCGCAGTTTGAAAGAAGATAAAAACAGAAATACCGATGACAAAATAAGAATCTCAATTGGATTCCTTGATCTTGCGCACAAGCATGGCGAAGATGGAGCGGTCTGGGTAAGGGATGGCGCGTATTCCTATTGTTCAGACTGTTTACACGGTGTAAAAGACAAGATTTATGTCAAAGGTTATTTGGTTCATTTGGCATTGACCAGAGTACCAGTTAACACACGAACCGAAATGGTTCTTGAGGAGAAATCTATGGCTAAGAAAATTCCCACCCGCAAAGAAGACGCTGAAAGCATTGTTGGAAAAACCATTGCAGAAGAGATTGATGCCAAACAGCGCGTGTCCGTTCAGAAGTCCGATGTCTTGGTTGAAATGTCAGAAACCGTTGAAGAGACAGCGGAATTGGTCGCAAGTGCAGAAGAAGCGGAGTTGCCGAAAGTCGAAGAAAAACCAACCGAAGAAACTCCTGCGCCTGTTGTTGAAGAGAGCGTTGCGATTGTTGAGGATACTGTCAAAACCGAAAGCGAAGCCCCTGCGGAAGCACGTCTTCCTCTTGGTGGTGCGGTCAGCATGAAGGAAGCCGAAAACTTCGTTGCCGCAAAGAAAGAAACAATCTTCGTCATGGATGCGTGGTCTATCCTATCGGACGTTGTTTGGAATATCTTCTCTCGCAACGATGTTCCAAGCAAAAAAGAAGCGGTGGACGGTGCGATTTCGGAGTTCAGCAAAGTGCTTGCCGCAAAAGCGATGGTTGCGTTTAGCGTCATCGAAGAGCCGCACGAACTAAAACCTGCCATTGACGACCTGCTTGATGGAGTTGATAATTCACTCCAGATGAAGGCAGATACCACCGAAAAACTTGCGTCACTCAACCCTGCCCTGCAAAAACTTGGAGAAAGCATAACGGCCTACGTTATGTCAAAATCTCAGGTAGAAGAAAAACCTGTTCCCACAGAAAATAAAGATGACAACACTTTACTAGGAGAATTAAAGAGTCTGATCCAGCCGATGAGCGAAGCAATCGCAACTCTGGCAAGCGATGTTGGAATCTTGAAATCGCAGAACGCCGCAAGAGGTGTTGAGGTGAAATCGAGAATCCCGCAACCAAGAACTTTCCAATCCTCGGTAATCAAAGCCCAGGTAGAGGAAGCTCCAAAGCCGGGTTCGCTGAAAGCAATCGCACGAAAGTCTGTTGGACTAGACCGCTAAGAAAACTCGGTAAAGCCAACTTAGTTGGCGGCGTGCAATTCCTTGGAGAATTAACATGACCGCTGTAAATCCTATTGAGGGCGAAAAAGTTCTCAATCCGTCGACCAACGAGGCATTTGTTGCCCGTCGAACCGACCCCGTAGTTACCGACGTTTCAACGCCCGGCGATTTCGCCGCGCAGTTCCCTACTCCGCTTGACCCAACCGAGATTCTAACTCTCTGCGAAGAGGTTACTCTGTTGCAGGCCATTCCTGAAATTCGGACTGGCTTGAAGTCTGAAACCTGGCGCGAGATGACCTCGCTTGCGTTTACTTCTGGTTCTGCTTACGTCGCCTTCACAGACGGCGCTTGCCCAGAAGAGTATTCGCATGATGGCGTAAACCAGACCGTTGACCTGAAAAACCTCGGTGCAAAGAAATCCCTGACCATCTCGGACATCATGCACTCTGCCGCAGTCATTGCTGGCGGAAGCGGCATCGAAGCTCTGCTTGGTGGATATGCCGCAGGACAGGGTATGCCCGGCGCGAAAGACATCGCAACCTTCGGACGCGAAGCAATCGCCTCTCTGAAAGAGAAGGAAATGCGCCTCGGAATGACCCTCGTTCTGAATGGCGAAGATCGTCTGCTTGCCGTTGGCGATGTTGCCACCCGTCCGCTGGAGTTTGACGGCATCGAAAATTGGGTGACTTCCGCAAGTGGCTCTCACTCCAACGTCATCACTGGTCAGTCTGCCTCCGGTACGTTCTCTGCACAGACCTTCGACAGGTTCCTTGCCGAATCCTGCGCGAAGCCAACCGCCATCTTTGGGCATCCCGCCGCAATCCAGGAAATCATGTCCGCATATTTCCAGCTTGGATTTGCTGGCTCACAGGTTGTGAACTCCGTTGACGGCAACCGCATCACCCCAGGCTTCAACTTCGGTGGGTTTGTCAACACTGGAATTGGTCGCTTGCAGGTGGTTGCAGACAGCAACTTCACCCGTACCGCAGGTGCGTCGGGTACGTTCCTGTCAAACGTGTACGCCCTGCGCATGACCCACAACGGCGAACCTCTGGTGTATCGCTCCACGCAGATTCCGCTGAGCATGATCGACTTGGCTCCAGGATGTACGGCTATAGCCTTCGAATTATGGAAGAAAACAGCCCTGATTGTAAAGGCGCTGTGCGCCCAGTCGCTGTATCAGTTCGGGTCATATTCAGGAAATTTGGTGACGGCTTGCACTCAGATCGGGTAAGTCTACCAATCTTGTAAAACCCTTGACAAATCGGGTGGTTTGAATATATAGGACTGTTGAAAGACAGTCCTATTTTCATTTTATAATCCAATTCTCATATTATTGCGGTAAAATATTAGGTGGAGGTAAAAATGCACAAGCCAAAAAGAAAGAAGCACGGCAGTAATGGGATTTGCGACAGGACAAGGAAAACAAAGTATTTGACAGAGCAGGACGCAGACAAGGGAATTACTTTTATTTGGGGAAGCGATCCTACGGCAGATATAAAAGACCTGCATTCTTTTCGTTGTGACTACTGCGGCTCCTGGCACGTTGGGCATAGGAGTAAATTCATAAGAGTGCAACAAAATTCATAATTGACATAGAAACCCCCTGCTTGTATGATTGTATTAGAAAGGATAAATATACAATCATGGAACTAAAAACTGACCCACAAAAAGCAGAAACAAAGTTAGACCCGCAGGGCGTTGTCATCAAGCAAGACATTCCAAACAAAACAACCAAAGACCTGTACCTTGCCGCCGCCTTCCACGCAGAGGGTTGTCGGCTTCTTGGCATTGACCGAACAGACCCGAAGCGCATGGTGTTCTCGTTTGTCGGAGGAGAACTCGCAGACCGCGTAGAAAAGGAATGGTACGCTGGCGTTGCGGTTGGTTCTTATTCCGTTTACGCCGCGTCGCTCAGAACGGCGAAGAGCCTTATACATTCATGAGATAATTCACAATGATACAAGGCGCACAATACGAGAACGGAAAAGTTTACATTAGGTATGGGCAACCTATTCCTAAATTCATAAAGATCAACGGAAAAGAACTTGTCTGCAATGTGCAACACGGAATTTCCATGCTCGTTGTAGACGAGTCCGATGTTCCTGCGCTCCTTGCGGTTCAAGGTGGATGTTGCGGAGGAACGAAACTCGTTTTCTCTCTTGCGTCAGAACTTGCAGTAAAAGTATGGAAGGACGGACATTATTAGAAATAGATTAGTATAATTAGAATACGATTAATCCATGTTAGAATAGAATTAAAAGGAGAACGTATGGACTTAAAAACCATTTTCAAGACTTTGGGTCTGCCACTCGCATTGGTCGCTGTGATTGTTGCGCTACTCGCCTGGGCTGGGCTGGATATTGGGCAGATAGAGATTGTTGCGGCCAGTCTAATCGGTCTGCAATTGGCGATCTCTTTTCTGATTGACGTGCTGAAATATTCAGGTGCTATCAATGACGGCACGGCCGGATTTTGGTCTGCGTTTTTCAATCTGCTCGCGTTGGTCGCTGTTGCTTTCTGGATGAAGTTCTATCCCACATTCGACATCCACTCCCTTGACAACCAAATCGGTGAACTCGCAAAACTACTCGGTCTAATCTTTGCGTACATTACGCAGATGATTGGCACAAAGGCGGTTCATAGGTTCTCGGTTGACAAGTTGGAGATCGAGGCTTTCTCAAGCGGCATGACCGACAATCAGTAAATCGCTTGGAACTAAGATAAAAATGAAAATCGCAACAACTGGAAGTAAAGGAAAAATAGGGCGGCGCTTAGCCGCCCTAGGTGCTATTCCGCTGAACTGCGACATTCTTGACAAGAACGCAGTAGAAAGGGAATTACACCGTGTAAATCCAGACGTGGTTATTCACGCCGCAGGAATTTCTTCAATTGACGCTTGCGAAGATGACTATGAAAAAGCACTTGCGGTAAACGTATGGGGAACTGCCAATCTCTGTAAACTAGCAGAAAACAAAGTTGTCTTGCTGTCATCCGATCAGGTCTATGGCGGCAAAAGGATTTTCGGAAAGTACAGCGAGAAAGACGAACCGAAGCCGATAAACAATTACGGCTTCACGAAGTTTGGCGCAGAAGCGGTTGTCAATTTATATGGCGGAAAGACAATCAGGCTTGCCAGAGGCTTCTCTTACGAAATCAACTCGGATATATGGGGTTATATTGACAATCTGCGGCAAGGAAAAGAAGTCAAAGTTCCAACATTCATAAAGAGAAACTACTGCCACCTTGATTTTGTCGCACAGGCAATCATGGAATTTGCGAATCATGTCAATAATATGCCAAAAGTGACGAATTACGGAAGTGAAAATTCGATGTCGTTCTACGATTTCATGTGCGCAGTATCCAAGGCGTATTTTAGAAATGATAGATTTGTTGCTCGAAGAACGTCAGAGATAGCAGGATATTCTCCTCGTCCGCGCAACTGCTCAATGGGCGTTTCGCTTGCGAAGTCTGTTGGCTTGCCAATTCACAGCATATCAGAATCTATTGAACTTATGAAAAAAGAAGAGTTCCATGTATAAAACAACGATTGTAATTCCGTGCCACAATCACTATGAGCTAACTGGTCGATTACTTCTTGATTTACTTTTGCACGAACAGAAATCAATTGACCGAATTATTATTGTGGACGACCGCTCAACAGATGCCGAAACAATTGCTTCTCTGGATGCGTGGAAAGATGATCGCCTTCTTCCTATAGAAGTGGAAAAATTGATAGAAAACGTAGGCTTTACGATTGCCTCGAATATTGGACTTAGGCTTGTCGCATGTACCAAACACGAAAAAGACAGGATCGTATTCCTAATCTCAAATGATGTGCGAATTCACGGAAAGTTTATCGGGCAGACAGAAGAAATTCTATCTGCGTCTCCGAAAACTCTTGTAGGACATAAACTTCTTTTGCACGATACTGGCTGGAACACATTCAATGGTAGGGTGTTCGGATACGCGGAAGGCTATTTCCTTGCGACAACCGCAGATAGGTGGCAAGAACTTGGATATTTTGACCCTGCGTATGCACCGAATGACTATGAAGACGTTGACCTGTCTACAAAAGCAAAAGAACTTGGCTTTGCGCTCTCTCCGCTAAACACTCCGAATATAGTTCACTTAGGCGGAGGAACTCTTGGATACAATCCAGAGCGAGAGGCAGTCACCAAAAGAAACAGAGAATATTTTCGAAAGAAATGGACAGAATAATGATTGACACATTACCGCAAGTTGAAATCAAGAGTTTGGAAACCAGGAAGATTAGGCTGGTGCTTTCTGGAATCTTTTACCCCTTCGCAATATTAAGTTATTTCCGCCACGCGCTCGAAAAGCGTCCAGACGTTGAATTGTTTACTCTTGGGGCATACACAGGAGATTCAATTCCTTGGGGCGGTGGAATGAGAATACCAATGAAGTACGTGAAGCCAGTTGACCTTCCTCTTCCGCCAACAATGACGAGACCATCCTGGCACGCAGTAAAACATAATCTTCCTTGGACGCCAGACCTTGTAATAGCCTGCGACGCTGGCTTTCACTTCTCAGACCAACCAGATTGCCCGTATGCAGTAATCGCAACCGACCCGCACGTTTTAGGAAACTGGTACGAGGATGTTCGTCCGAAAGCCGGATGGTTTTTCGGTATGCAAAGATACTACCTAAAACCAGGAGACATCTTCCTTCCGTACTGCTGTTCTCCAGACCACCATTACGCAATGAGCAACGTAGAAAAAGACTACGACGCAAGCCTGATTGGTCTGCACTACGAACAGAGAGATAGACTTGTCAACGCTCTGCGCTCAAGAGGTCGCAAGGTTCTATATGACCTTGGTCTTATTTATGACGAATACCGCCAAGAGAATAACCGCGCGACAATCGGACTAAATTGGTCTAGTCTCATGGACATAAACGCCAGAACGATGGAAATTATGGCAATGCGCCAAGTTCCAGTTATTAATCGCTTGCCGCACCTTGAAGAACTTGGGCTTGTGGAAGGAAAACAATATCTCGGATTTGATACTGTCGAAGAAGCGGTTGATAAAGTTGAGTTTGCGCTTGCAAATCCAGAATGGGCTAAGGCTGTTGCGACTTCTGCGCACAACATTGTCCATGAGCGACACACGTATGAGTTGCGTATTCAACAGATTTTTGATGAGGTAGGATTGGCATGAACATTGATAAATGGAACAACCAAGTTCTAAAAAGCAAGGGGATAAATGAAGTTTCTCATGCCCCTAAGATTGTGCGCTCTTTAGGAGATGCGCAAAAAGCAACGCTGGCAGACGGAACTGTGGTATATCGTACAGACGCGCTATGGGTTGATGGATACGGCTTGGTCAAGTGCGCACCGCAATCTGCCCACTTTGTTTATGCCGCCCCAAAATCTCATAAAGGATGGGGCTTATGGTGCAGTTGCGGGAGTATCGCAGGAGTTGTTGGTTACGCCGCATATTCCAAGTTGGCAAGTCCGATGAGTGACGGAAAAGTCGTAGCCTGCTTAAGAATGTTGACGGAAAAAAATAACGTCGGGGTTTCCCGTCACGCGGACGGCACGGTGGAGTGATGAACTTTAGCGGTAAGCGCGTCTTTATTTCCGGCGGCACAGGATTCGTGGGGTCGCACCTGACGAGAATACTTCGCTTTCTCAATGCGAATATTATGCTTCTTGAGCATGTCAGGAAAGCACCGCCAAACATCGGTAAATTCGTTGGCGACATAACCAATGTTGACGAAGAGTTCACCATAGAACTAAGGCGTTTTGCGCCAGAAATCATTTTCCACCTTGCCGCACAACCACTTGTTTCGGTTGCCATGAAAGACGTTTGCGAAACAATTGATACAAATGTCAAAGGATCGGCAAACCTCCTGTGCGCCTGCAAAGACCTGCCAACTCTCAAATCTCTCGTGTTTATCAGTACGGACAAGATTTTTGGCAACGTCAGTCCGATTACAAAAGACACCATTCCGCAGGGCTATGAGCATCCGTACAACGCCTCGAAGCTGGCTGGCGATACACTTGCAAAAATGTATTCCTTGTTTCTTGGTATTCCGACTGTTGTTGTCAGAAATGCAAACGTCTATGGTTCAGGAGATACACATTTTGACAGGATTATTCCAAGAACAATTCGCAACGCTGTGCGAGGCGAGCCACCTGTCATACGCGGAGACGGAAGCAACACAAGAGACTACATTTACGTCAGTGATATTGTTGAAGGATACCTGAAAGCGGCAGAACTTCCGTACAAGCAGAATTTGACCGAACTAAACCTGTGCGGCTTCAATCATTCGGTTGCGGAAATTGTTGATACAATACTTGAAAAAATGAACAGAGTTGATCTTGCGCCAACCTACGAAAAACAGTGGAAAGGCGAAATTCCGCACCAGCACATTGAGAACGACTTGGCAAAAGAACTGATTGATTGGAGTCCTGCGATTGATATTGACACCGGACTTGATTTCACTATTCCTTGGTACATGGAACCAAAATGAATAAAATATCTGTTTTCGGTGCGGGCGGATTTATCGGAGGAAACTATGCCGCTAAATACGCAGACGAAATAGGGGTCGTTCAAAGAGACTTTATTATCTCGGAACATCCAGACATTCTTGATTTTGTCAGCACGGTTGACAACTACAACGTAAAGACAAATCCGTATCTTGACATAGACACGAACCTGTCTTTACTGATTGAAAAACTTGAAAAAGCAAGACAGTTTCACGGAAGCAAAACAGTCTATAACATAATTTCCTCATGGTTTGTCCTAGGCAAGACTGCGCTTCCAGCAACAGAGGATTCTCCGTGCTTTCCAACTGGCTTTTATTCCGCGACTAAATTATGCGCCGAGCAACTCTTGGCGTCCTACTGCCAAACTTTCGGCATGAAGTATCGCATTCTGCGTCTTGGAAACGTAATTGGAATTGGCGATAAAAAGATAAGCGCAAAGAAGAATGCGTTGCAATACATGGTCAGGGAACTTGCGCAAGGAAGAGAAATAAACCTTTACAAGAACGGTTCGGTTAGAGACTTCATAGACGTGCGAGATGTTGTCTCTGCAATCCGCCTTGTTGTTGAAAACGGAAAAACAAATCAGATATATAATGTCGCAAACGGACAGGGCTTGAACATTGAGGAATTAGTAAGGCACGCCTGGCATTGCGCCGGATATACCGGAAAGATAAACGTTATCGAAGTTCCAGAGTTCCATAAAATCGTTCAAACGCCAATAATGTTTCTTGACATTTCCAAGATAAAAGAGTTGGGATATTCTCAGCAATACGATATAAAGCAGACCATCGCATCTCTCGTGGATTATTACAAGCACAATGAATAGCGAATATATTTTAGACGTAGTAAGAGACTTTATCAATAAGAAAGCCCCAGAGAAGTTCGTTCCGGGGGAGACCTATGTTCGTACTTCTGGAGCGTCCTGGAACGCCGATGACGTTGCTTCCATTGTTGAAGTTGCGCTAGGCAGGTGGTATGTTGATGGCGCACACGCCTACGAATTTGAGAAGTTTTTAGCAAACGCAACTTTACAGCGGTATGCTATTTTATGCAATTCTGGCTCATCCGCCAACCTGCTTGCGATCTCCACTCTAATGTCAAATCGCCTAAAAGACAGGGCAATCAAAAAGGGCGACGAAGTAATTACCGTTGCGTGCGGTTTTCCAACAACCGTAAATCCAATTATCCAGAACGGACTTGTTCCTGTTTTCATAGACACGAATATTCCAGGATACAACGCTCTTCCGCACTCTGTCAGCGAAGCAATCACGCCAAAAACAAAAGCAATATTCATGGCGCATACACTTGGAAATCCATATCGAGCAAAGGAAATAAGAGAACTCGCAGACCAGAACGGATTGTGGGTTGTTGCGGATTGCTGTGATGCGCTTGGGGCTGAACATTACTCAAAACCAGTTCCGGCTTGGGCGGACATATCCACGTTTAGTTTCTATCCTGCGCACCACATTTCGATGGGCGAGGGAGGCGCAGTTACAACAGACAGTTCTTTATTGAACAGTATCATACGCTCATTCCGCGATTGGGGCAGGTCTTGTTTTCCAGCAGGAACACTTGTAGACACAGATAGGGGCGTTGTTCCTATAGAAAAGATACGCGTAGCCCAAGACAACGTGAGAACGCACACCGGAAAATATACGGATGTTAGACAAACATCCGTTAGAAAATATTCTGGAAAACTATACACAATCAAGTCGTCAATGCGACCAAAAATTAGCGTCACAGAAGAACATCCGTTTTTTGTTTGCAGGAATGGAGAATATTTATGGGTTCTGGCAAAGGACTTACAATGCAAAAAAGACATTTTCCTAGAGGCAATTCCACAATACGGGAGATATAACAGTACGCGCCCGATACATTTTTCATATAAAACCCTTTATCAGACAAAAGAAGAGGAGATAGTTCCGAGCAAAGAACTTGCTAGACTAATTGGATATTGGCTTGCAGAAGGCAGTTTAGCAAAAGGATTAAAGGGAAAAAGCGGATATATAGAAAACAAATACTATTCGTATCGAGTTGATTTTGCGTTTCATAAAGACGAGATTGAATATATTGAAGATGTAAAAGAACTCATGCGTAAGTGTTTCGGCATTGCGGGAAACGTAAGAACACACGGAAAGTCAAACGGCGTATCTGTTTGTTTCAAAACAAGAAAGGGTTACGAGTTTTTCAAACAAATGTTTGGAACTGGCGCGGCAAATAAAAGCCTTCCTGAATTTATTTTTAGATGGAGCGACGATCTGTGTTTAGAACTTATAAAAGGATACTGGCGCGGAGACGGAAGTTCATCTTTCCAGGGATTTAATGTTTCGTCAACAAGCACCATATTGATAAATCAAGTAAGAGAAATGAACTTCCGT
>Ga0209417_1000755_pt1 | contig 68776 bp, 53 predicted proteins | sample RifGroF2_FD_184002 | JGI IMG/M metagenome (GOLD analysis project Ga0209417, IMG submission 184002) | Groundwater microbial communities from Rifle, Colorado, USA - Groundwater F2 (SPAdes) (version 2) | ecosystem: Environmental > Aquatic > Deep subsurface > Groundwater | place: Rifle, Colorado... | reverse complement strand
AATTTTAAAGTTAAATCGTTAAAAAATTTCATCTCGTTTTTTTCTCGAAGATAAAATATTACTTTTTAGAAGAATACTCTGAATGTCCCTTTTTATCAACAAAAGATAGTTTATGGACAGACACTATTTAGCAGCAGAGATAATCGTTCTATAAGTACAGAATTTTGGGTATAATTGTTTTCGGCAAGGTCAGAGAAAAGGTATTGTATAAAAGAATTTTCAACTTCATAATTCGGAAAATTAAGAACGATGTTATTTTCACTATCTTCTTTTTGTTTTATGGTCAGATAACCTGTTTGTAATAGAAGGACTGTAATATCTATCTTGTCAATATCATAACGATCAATAAGGTTTTTATTAATTTTTAAATTTGCTAATGATGTTACAGGGTAGTTATTGCTTTTTATTAATTTTATTAAAAAAGAAGGAGTTCCGGATCGAAACCAATAATCGCCAAAAACATTGCTACCAAATAAGTTAAGTACAGAAAAAGGATTGTAAACAAAATTTACCCCATCCCAGGAATAACCATTGTACCAATCCTTTCTTTTTTTTAAAATATTTTTCTCTGAATCTTTATGGTCGTTTTTTAAAATATCAATATATTCAGAAAAATATGCTAATAGTTCTTGTTGGGTATACCCAAGCATTGAAGAATAATCTTTATTATAAGAAATATCAAAGAGGTTGTTTAAATCAGAAAATACAGATACATGGCTGAACTTAGATACTCCTGTGATAAAAACAAATTTCAGATAAGAATCCAACGGCTTGATTGCAGAATAGAAATTTTTTAAAATCTGCCTGTTTTCATCTGCTTTTTCAAGATTATCTATGTAGTCAATTATTGGCTTATCATACTCATCTATTAAAATAACAACTTTTTCCAGTTTTGATAAATGTTTTATAAGTTCCACAAATTTATCTTTTGTGTCATCCTCTTTTAATAATGATTTATCAGCAGAATATAATTTAATGATTTTATTTAACTGCTTATTGATTGCAGTATCTAATGATTGATTTTGATAGCTGAGTTCAGAAAAGTCAATGTGAATTACCGGATGCTTTTTCCACTCAATTTTATCGTAAATCCAAAGTCCTTTAAATAGTTTTTTATTTCCAAGAAAAATTTCTTTTAAAGTAGAAATTAGCAATGATTTTCCAAAGCGGCGCGGACGGGATAAAAAATAATAAAAGCCTGTTGTAATAAGCTTATATAAATATTCTGATTTATCTACATAAATACAGTCCTCATTTATCAGACTGCTAAAATCCTGTTTGCCTATCGGTAGTTTTTTCATAAATATACTTCAAAAGTAATATTTCTTATTTTAAATAGTTCGTTACATTACGGCAAAAAACCACCATCGCTGTCGGCCTGAAATTTAAAGCCTAGCCTTTTGCCTGTCTGCAACCTGTGTTTGTTCATTTTTTCCTGCATCTGGGAAACGGTTAATATTTTTACAGTATCAAAAGGTGGAACGAGAAGGTCAAAATTTAAGGTGTATAAAATTGCAGATTCTATTATGGAACGCATGGTTTCTTTATCAATTACAGAACTGCCGAAATCATTGAATAGGTATCCCAGCTCGCGTTTTCCTTCAATAAAAAAGTGTTTGTCTTTATTTATGAAAATTCTTCCGATAAGATAACCCAAATCATCAAGCCTGTTGTATTGAAAAGAGTCGGAAAGAAAATTATATATATTGATAATTCCGCAATAACTTGCCATCTGATTATTTTTCATGTAGGATATTTTCCATACGCCGTGATCGCGGTTGAATTCAAAAATATTGGAATGCATATTGAAAAAGAGCAGATCGCCGGCAATTTTTATTTCTGCTTCAAAAGCTCCTTTGTCTTTATATCCCAGAAGAAGTCTGTTATCAACCGTTTTCAGATGTTTGTTGTAATCTTTTTCAATATCCTGAAGAATGGTTTTTATTATGTCAAAAGTTTCTTTGGTAACATCATACACCTTTTGCTTCATGGCTGATTTTTCTTTCAGCGCACTAAGGATTTTTTCTTTCGCATTTTGATTTTTCATTTTATTTTTTTTGGTTTTGTTGAGACGTTATTTTGAGACGTTGCATGCAACGTCTTTACACGCCTAATATGCCCGTGCGAATACCACTCGTTGTTTTGATGGTTTTCCTGTAACCATGCATTTTCCTTCTTCTTGCTTTCCATCTATAGGAATGCAGCGAATGGTAGCTTTTGTTTCTTCTTTTATTTTTTCTTCTGTTTCCTGTGTACCGTCCCAATGCGCTTTTATGAAGCCGGGTTTTTCATCAAGAAGCTTTTTAAATTCTTCATAATTATCGGTTTCAATCGTATTATCTTCTCTGAATTTAAGAGCTTTCTGATATATATTTGCCTGTATTTCTGTCATCAGATTTTTTACATGGTCTACAAGTACATCCTGTGAAATTGTTTGTTTTTCCCGTGTATCGCGACGTACAACTTCAATGGTGTTGTTCTGCATGTCTCTTGGGCCTAAAGCAAGTCTTACCGGAACTCCCTTCAGCTCGTGTTCCGCAAATTTGAATCCGGGTGAGCAATTGTCACGATCATCAAATTTCACGGAAATGCCCTGCGCTGTTAACATGTCTTTGATTTTATTTCCAGCTGCAAGCAACTCCTGCATTTGGTCTGTGCCTTTATAAATAGGTACAAGCACAACCTGAATGGGTGCAAGCTTCGGGGGAAGAATTAATCCATCGTCATCGCTGTGAGCCATAATCAAAGCTCCCATAAGTCTTGTGGATACGCCCCAGGATGTTGCCCATACATAGTCAAGATTTCCTTCACGGGAAGCAAATTTTACGTCAAATGCTTTGGCAAAATTCTGACCCAGAAAATGCGATGTACCACACTGCAAGGCTTTTCCGTCCTGCATAAGCGCCTCAATGCAATAGGTTTCAAGAGCTCCGGCGAAGCGTTCGTTTGGAGATTTTATTCCTTTTAAAACAGGTATAGCGAGCCAGTTTTCAGCAAAATCAGTATAAACATTTACCATTTTTTCGGTTTCTTCAATCGCCTCTTCTTTTGTAGCATGCGCTGTGTGCCCTTCTTGCCACAGAAATTCTGTAGTTCTTAAAAACAGGCGGGTACGCATTTCCCAACGCACCACATTTGCCCACTGATTTACTAAAAGGGGAAGGTCGCGGTACGATTGAATCCAGCTTTTATAGGTATTCCAAATTATGGTTTCAGAAGTGGGTCTCACAATCAATTCTTCTTCTAATTTTGCTTCCGGGTCAACAATAATGCCTTTTCCATTTGGATCATTTTTTAAACGGTAATGCGTTACAACCGCACATTCTTTTGCAAAACCTTCAACATGACTCGCTTCTTTGCTGAAAAACGATTTTGGAATAAAAAGCGGGAAATACGCGTTGACATGACCTGTGTCTTTAAACATTTTATCAAGAGTTGCCTGCATTTTTTCCCATATTGCATAACCATAAGGTTTAATTACCATACACCCTCTAACAGCAGAATTATCTGCCATATCTGCCTTTACAACAAGGTCGTTGTACCATTGTGAATAATTTTCTTTTCTGCCTGTTAAAACTTTTCCCATAAATTTTCGTATAAAATACTGACTATTTCAATAATTTGTATAATTTTTGTAGTTTGAAATTCGTTATAATAATTATTATGCAAATTAAATAAATAATTTGTATTAACTAAAATAGAAATCATCATGAAAACCATTTTATTCTTAATACCGCTGTTTGCAATTCTTGCAAGCTCCTGCATGACTAATCGCAATACTGCTGTTATTCAGGACGATATATATTATTCTCCCAAAGAGGATGTTTCTTCTGTGGTTGTGAAAAAAGATGAGAATAACCAAAACCAGAATCAAACTGTTTATAATAATCAGGAAAATTCAGGTGGACAGGAAGAAGAATATCAGAATCAGGAGACAGAATATTCCGGGAATTCTTATTATAATAGTGAAGAAGAATATTATGATGACAGTTATTATCATAGAATAAGAAGGTTTAATGATTCTTATTACTGGTACAACGATCCGTTTTATTATAATTCGTATTATAGCTGGAACAGTCCTTTTTATACCGGTTTCAGCGTTGGCTGGGGTTCTCCGTATTTTAGCTGGGGTTTAAGTTTTGGCTACAATTGGGGCTGGGGAGGTTATAATTCATGGTATTCGCCTTGGTCTTCTTATTATTCCTATTATTCACCCTGGTACAATCCGTGGTATAATCCGTGGTATAATCCTTATTATTCTGATTATTATCCATGGTCTTATGGTAATAATTCTTCGGGATATGTAGGCGGGCATAGAGGTTCTGTAGGCAATAGCCATGCAGGAACTGTTCCTAATAATGGCGGAGGTGGCGGAAACAGCGGTGGTGGAAATGTTAAACCAAATTCCATAACTCCTTATTATGATAAAAATATAATTATTAACACTACAAATAATGATAATAATGGAGGCGGAGGAAAAATAGGAATTACTCCGGATCCTATAAAAACCGGAAATCTGAATACAGGTGGTTCGGGTTCAGGCAATAATACAACTGGCGGCAAAACCGGAATTACTCCCGATCCGATAAAAACTCAAATTTTAAATGCAGGAGGAGCAGGTTCTGGGAATAATTCATCGGGTGGTACTATTGGCATTACTCCTGAAACTAAATCTGTTGTTATTAAGAATAAACCTGCAAATACAGGAGGAAACGATTCAGGAACAAGACCGGGCAGCTATTCAAATCAGAATTCTGATAAAAATAATAAAGATAAATTTTCAATAGGAAATTATACGTTTGAAACAGACAAACCTGCTATTAAAAACGAGAGTAATTACAACTCAAAACCTGCATCAAATAATGATTATGTTCCTTATTCGTCAGGGAATTCTAACAACAACAAACCTGCATCGAATTCCGGCAATGTTCAACAAGGAAGTTCTTCGAACGGTAATTCCTCAAATACCAATAGTGATAAGCCCCGGAAGACACATCATGAGAAAACAAAATCTTCAAATGATAATAAATCTTCAGGATTTGGTAGCGGAAACTCTAACCACAGCAGTGGTAGCTCAGGAAGCAGTAGTGGCAAAAGTTATAGCGGTGGTTCACGTTCAAGTGGTTCTTCGGGCTTCTCTGGCGGGAATTCTGGCGGATCAAGAAGCAGCGGTTCATCAGGCGGTTCTTCAGGCAATTCTGGTAGAAAGAGGTAATATAAGCTTAAGATGTTCCACATCTTAAGTATAGAGAAAGCATTTTATTGAAATAAAGATGTGGAACATCTTATTTATTATAATATTTTTACTATGAAACACATATTTTTATTCTCTGTTTTTATTTTGTTTTCTGGCATTCTATTTTCTCAAAATGAAGTAGATGCGCTTAGATATTCTCAATCGTATGTTGGCGGAACAGCGCGTTACACTTCCATGAGCGGGGCTTTCGGTGCATTGGGTGGCGATATGTCTGTATTAAATACAAATCCTGCCGGTATTGGCATTTACAGAAGCTCTGAAATTGCTATAACCCCTTCTTTCTTTTATAATAAAGCGCAAACGGATTACTACAGCTCGCCTGCTTCGGATTATAAATATTCGCTGAACCTCGGTAATATTGGATTTGTTTCAACCTATAAATCTGATAATCCTGATTCAGACTGGAAAACAACAAGTTTTGGTATCGTGTACAATAAAACCAACAAGTTCGATTACAATTATCTGGTTGAAGGCACGAACAATAACAGTTCCATGATAGATTTTTTTCTGAACCGCGCTAATGGCAACAAGCCTGAAAATCTCGATGATTATATGGAACGTTTGGCGTTTAATACCTGGTTGATTGATACCCTTGTTGGAAATCCTTTGTCGTATTTTACTTCTTATTCCGGTTATGGGGAAACCCAGCGCAAAGTAATTTCATCTTCCGGTTCGACAGGAGAGTATGCTTTTTCTTTGGGCTCAAATTATAAAGACATTTTATATCTGGGTGCAGCGCTTACAATCAACAGGATTGATTATGAGGAAAATTCCACGTATACCGAACTTGCGAAAGGCTCCATTCTTGGCGATCTGGAATCGTTTTCTTATTCGCAAAGTCTTGCAACTGCGGCAACAGGTTACAGTTTCAAGTTGGGAGCAATTCTTCGCCCGATAGACTGGCTGAGGGTAGGAGGGGCTATTCATACTCCGATTTTTTACAGCCTTGAAGATAAATTCAGCAGTAAAATGGATGCCAAGGTAAACAACGGAGATTATTACATATCCAGCTCAAAATCTTATTTGTCGGAATATGAGCTTACCACACCAGTAAAAGCTTTGGTTAGTGCGGGGTTTACAATCAGAAAAATGGCAATTATTGGAATAGATTATGAGTTTGTAGATTATTCAACAGCTCGTTTGCGTGATGCCAGCCTCGATTATTCTTATAACGATGAAAATAAAGCAATTTCTACAAATTACAAAGCAGCTTCAAACATAAGGGCAGGAGCAGAGTATATGATGGATAATTTCAGGGTTCGTTGCGGGATGGCTTATTATGGCTCGCCTTATAAATCGGGTCATTTGAATGCGAAATCGTATGGATTATCTTACAGTGGGGGCTTTGGCATCCGAAGTTATAATTTCTTCCTCGATTTTGCTTACGTGCATTTTGTAAAGCAAGAAAAATCATTTTTATATACAGTTCCCGAGCCAATGACGATTGAATCTGTAAAAGTAAAAACAAATTCAAGTCAGTTGCTGATTACGCTGGGATATAAGTTTTAGTAGGAATTGCGGTGGTTTCGACAATTTCAACCACCGCTAAACATTATTTCCCGAAAACAAAAGCCATTGAAACAGCAAAAAGCTTATTTTTAACAAAAGCTCCATGGTCTCTTGTTGGTGCTATATTTGAAAATGATGGAGTGTATGTAACTCCGAGTTGTATAACACCGTATTCAATTCCTGCTGTTAAGTTTAATCCAATATCTAACCTTCTGAGATCGCTGTCGTCTTCTTTACCCCAAACTATTTCTTTGTCGTCTGTTACTGACGCAAGAGGTGAAGTAATAGTCCAGTTATGAATACCGAAAACACCAACAGCAATATTTGGTCCTGCACCGGCAAATAATTTTACTGCGTTAAGGTCAAGTTTATAAAGCGCATTTATGGGAATATCCATATAAAATAAATAGGTGTTACTTTTATAATTGGTTTTATCAACTTTATAACCTCTTTGCGCAATGGTAAAGCCTGTTTGAACAACAATATCTTTATTTACCGGGATTTCCTGAACAAAGCCCAAATGCCCACCCAGCGCAGTTTTGTAATCATCGCTGTAAGTCCCGACAATGTCGTTTTTCCCAATCATATTTGAAAAATTTGCACCAACTCTGAATCCGAATCTCTGGCTGAAAGCATGCATTGAGCAAGTAATTATTAGAACGGATATAATGAAATTTTTTAGGTTCATAAAGACAGGTGGTTAAATAAAAAACGGTGGTTGTGCTTCGGCTTCGCTCAGCATACAAACCACCGTTTTTTATGATTTTAAAAATTATTTTGCTTTGTAATGATATTCAGTGGTTGTAGAGCCATCTACTTCTTTAAACCAAGCTTCGCTGTTTGTCAGTTTTAGTATTTCGGATTCATCCCAGGTGCTAGAATTATTTTCTTTAGTCATAAACTTAGTTTTGTCATCGTTAAATTTCCATTCGCCTTCAACTTTAAAAGGAATAGTCAATACTGTGTAACTATATGTGAATTTTCCCTCTTTAGTAACATCAAAGACGATACTTTTATAAAAATCATTTAAAGTAGCTTCGGTACCATTAACCGTAACTTTTTCAATAGTCCATGACCCAGTAATACGTTGTGTTTTTGTTCTCAAACTTATTGACGGTCCTTCGGGGTACTTTTTACATGAGGTTGAAAATATTAAACCTGCTGCCAGAAAAAAGAATAAAATTTTAATTTTTGTTTTCATAGTGATTCCATTTTAAATTAATATTAGATTTATTTTGATCCTAATTGATATTCCGTAATACTATTTCCTTCTGTTTTTTTTAGCCAGAGTTGGTCATTCCGTAATTTAATAATTTCATATTCAATCCAGGTTGAAACATTGTCAAATTTAGTCATAAGTTTTGACTTATCATCATTGAATTTCCATTCGCCGTCTTTTGATAAGGCTGAACTATAAGTCCATTTTGCTTTTCCATCTTTTGTAAATTCAACTTTTTCATTAGCGTATAAGCTTGTAAAATCATTTCCGCTAACCGTAACTTTGTCATAAGTCCATACTCCTGCGACTCGGGCATTTTTAAATCGTAAACTTAAAACTGGACCTTCTTCATATTTTTTGCAGGAAGAAATGCCAATGAGTTCTATTATTGCGAATAATAATAATATATTAATTTTTGTTTTCATAAAAATATTTAATATTCTTTTAAAATTAATTCTATTTGTTTTTTATTTTCAGGTAAATTGTTCAGAGCAACGTCCCAAATAATTTCATAATCTATTCCAAAATATTAATGAGATATTTTATTTCTCATTAAATACATTTCATCCCAAGGTATTTCAGGAAATTTTAATTTTATTTCATCCGGAGTATTTTTTGCTGCTTCGCCTATAATTTCAAAATTTCGGATTACCGCATCAACGGTTTTATAGTCCTGTATAAAATGTTCAAAGTCCATTCCTTCAATGTATTCATTGATTCTGTTGATTCCAGTCAAAATATCCTGCAGGTACATTGAAAAAATTCTGTCTTTTTTTTTCATTTATACATATTTAATATTTTGTAAAATGTGGTTGCGAATTTGATATTTGAGTGCGTTTTGTGTTACAAGATCAATTTTTTTATTAAAAATTTTCTCAAGATATAATTCAAGTGAAAAAAAACGCCATCCAATTGGTTTTTCTAATTCTATAATAATATCAATATCGCTATGTTCAGTATAAGTATTATCAGCGTAGGATCCGAACAAGCCGATTTTTTTTACGGAAAATTCTTTACTTAAAAAAGGTTTTAAATCATGAAGTTTAGATAAAATTTCTTCTTGTTTATTCATTTTTATTTTTTTTTCAAAGCTTCTGCAATAGTTTTTCCGATATGTGCGGGAGAATCAACAACTTTAATGCCACATTCGCGCATAATTTCCATTTTTGCGGCGGCTGTATCGTTTTTCCCTCCGATAATAGCGCCAGCATGCCCCATTCTTCTTCCTTTAGGAGCGGTTTGCCCGGCAATAAAACCCACAACAGGTTTGTCGCAATGTTCTTTAATCCAGTAAGCAGCTTCTGTTTCCATGTTTCCGCCAATTTCTCCAATCATTATAATTCCTTCGGTTTCGGGGTCTGCAGTAAAAAGCTTAATCGCATCTAATGTTGTTGTTCCGATAATAGGGTCGCCACCGATACCAATACAGGTTGATTGCCCCATTCCTGCTTTTGAAACCTGATCTACAGCTTCGTAGGTCAAAGTGCCCGAGCGGGAAACAATTCCTATTTTTCCTTTTTTATGAATAAAACCGGGCATGATACCGACTTTTGCTTCGCCGGGAGTAATAATTCCAGGGCAATTCGGACCAATAAGCCTGCAATCTTTTCCTCTGAGGTATTCGCGAACTTTTACCATGTCGTTGATTGGAATTCCTTCTGTTATGCATACAACAACTTTTACGCCACCATCAGCAGCTTCCATTATTGCATCGGCAGCAAAGGGCGGGGGAACAAAAATTACAGAAATTTCGGCGCCTGTTTCTTTAACAGCATCGTGAACCGTATTGAAAACCGGCTTGTCTAAATGATTTTGCCCGCCTTTTCCAGGAGTAACGCCTCCAACAACATTGGTGCCGTATTCTATCATCTGTCCGGCGTGAAAAGTCCCTTCAGAGCCTGTAAAGCCCTGCACGATTACTTTTGAGTTTTTGTTTAAAAGTATGCTCATTATTTTGAAAATTGATAAGAATTTGTTCTGTCAAAAATATCTGAAATTTTTAATAAAGAAAAACAAAATTTATATTTTATATGTAGTTTTGTGAAAAAAAAATTATAAATTTGTTACCTGATTGAACAATATTACATTAATTTTGATGTTGTTATTGAAAAAATAAATATCATGATGTTACGGTTTACTTTATGTCTGTTATTGTTATTGTGGCTTTCTACAGGGTTTTCTCAGAATTATTCTGAATATTATGTAAACCCTGATAACTCCACTTCAACTCCGAAAGTGGGAAATCCTGTAAAATCAAAAGCCGATGTGGAACCCGTGTATGATAAAAGACCTTTTACAAATGATAAAAGAGTGAAAGTTGCTTTTCAGACAGGAGCGAGTTTTTCAAGCTTTGGAAATTCTTCTCTTTTTAATACCTGGGTAGCTCCAGAAGTTCAGTTTCAGGTAAGCCCAAAATTTAAACTGAAAGTGGGAACGGTTGCTATGTACTCGATGGGTTCTGCATTGCAAGATTATTTATATAATGAAAACACAACTGATTTTTCCAATCGTTTGGCGCAATATTATTTGTATGCACAGGGAGAATATAAGATAAATGACCGCCTTCGTCTGCGCGCTGCTACCATTCAGGAAACTCCTAATAATGTTTTGTCTTCCCAGCGTTTTAGTATGAACCGTTTTGGAATTGACTGGAAAATTAAAGATAAGGTATTTTTAAGTGCGGATATTCAATTGGCGCAAGGTCGTTCTCCTTATGGAACAGGATATTATAATCCTTATTATTCGCAATTTAACAATGGTCCGTTTTCGGGAGTAGGTTCATCTTTCTCTTACGCGGGTTCTTCATTTGGCTCAGCTTTTGGATCCGGTTGGTAATACATCAATTAATCATAACTTTTTCAGACCTTTGGAATTCAATGGTCAGATAGACTATTCTACGCATGAGAGATTGGTTGATTCTGTGAAAGATTTATTTCAAACACATTTACTTCCTATTCCTTTAAAAAATAAAGCGATTCATGTTGTGATAGAATGTTTAGAAAATATGTATAAACATTCTGAAAATATTGAAAATCAAATTATTAATGATTCGTTTTCTGTTTCTTTAAAACCTGATACTATTTTTCTATCTTTTTCAAATCCGGTTACAAAAAAAAGAATGTTGTTTTTAAAAGAAAAGTTTGAAAATATTGAAAATCTTTCAGTTCCGGAAATTAAAGCGAAATACAACGAGCAGCTTCGCTCGCAAATTAATTTCAGCAAAAATGGGGCAGGGCTGGGTATTTTAAGAATAGGATTGTTGAGCAATAATAAAATAAAATATAATTTTGAGCCGATTTCTGAAAATTCGTATTATTTTCGGCTTTTTATAACAATTGATGCAGTTTAATATTTGAACAATATGGAAGCATACAGGTTTAACAAAACAAAAACAACTCCTCACATTTCATTTGATCCGGCAACAGGAATTTTTGAAATAAAAGGGGAAAGCAGACCCGAAAATGTTCGAACTTTCTTTGAGCCCATTCTTTTATGGATTGAAGATTTTTTTAACCATGTAAAAACAAATGGTATTAATAATATTAACCCGATAATATTAACGATTCAGCTTGGCTATTTTAATTCTTCTTCCGCAAAATTTATTTTTGATTATATTCTCAAAATGAAGCATATCAAGGAATTAGGTCTTTCTGTAACTATTATATGGGTTCATGACGAAGGAGACGATGACATGAAACTTGCAGGGATGGATCTCTCGGAGATGATTGAAATTAATTTTGAATTTCAGGAAGTTAGAGGGAAGTAATTTTATTTATGGTTTTTATTTTTTCAGAAAAGTCCGGATTTTTCGCGGGCTTTTTTTATATTACACACTCTTCGCTTTCGTGGCAAAGACTATACGTTACAGAGTTGATTCAAAGTTATTAAAAGTCATTTGATATATCATAGCATTTTTTATCTTATTAATTTTCAAAATATTTTAATTTTATTTTAATTTGCAATGAAGATTATCCATACCCTATTTAAATTAATGTTTATATGAAGAAAAGAGCTCTATTATTATCTGCTGTTAGTTTTTTACTTTTTTTTCCGTTCTATATTTTTAGTCAAAGCACACCCGGAACACTTAGCTTTTCTGTTACAACAGTTACATTAAATGGGACTTACAAACCCAAGCATATTATGGCTGTTTGGATTGAAAATGAAAGCGGTCAGTTTATTAAAACAAAAATTAAATATGGTTACAGCTATTTGCAGTACCTGAATGTATGGAAAACGAAATCCAACTCGAATGTTGTGGATGCAATAACAGGTGCAACCAAAACCTCTCACGGAACAAGAACTTTTATCTGGAATGGAACTGATGTTTCAGGAAATGTTGTATCGGATGGTACTTACAAAGTATGGCTGCAAATGACCGAATCTAATGCGAATGGTCCCACTTATTCTTGTTCTTTCATTAAAAGCACAACTCCGATAACAAATCAGACTTATTCAAATTCAGGAGCTTATACTAATTTGACTTTAAGCTGGACTCCGAGTACAACAGGAGCTTCAGAAAATACATTTAATGAAAGCAAGGTTTTAATTTCGCCTAACCCTTTTTCTACAGAAGTCAGAATAGAATACCAAACAGAAAAGACCGATTTTGTGGAGCTTGCTGTTTTTGATTTACAGGGAAAGAAAATAAAGGAACTTTTTTCCGGAACGCAAAATCAGGGGGAACATACAATTTCATGGAATGGGAAAAATAATGTAAATCAAAATCTTACTGCAGGAATTTATTTTTGCAGGATAATTATTGGAGATAATATTCTGATAAAGAGAATATTAAAACTGTAATTTAAAAAAACTTATTAAATTTAGTGTTAGCACGAAAACTTATGTTTTTTGCTAACAATGTGAGAGCCTGTTTGCTCTAAGTCAATGGTCTTTTTCATGAAATTTTGTTCAATATACAATATTGTTGAAAATTTGAAGTTTATTAGGACGAAACCAAATATCCTTTAATATCGTTTACTTTTTACCTTCACTGATTTGTCGTAAGATTTCAATAAATTCCTATTTTTGCCGGAATGTTTATTAAACGAATACTAATTATATTTTTATTTATTATTTATAGCGCACTGATTTCCAGCGCACAGGAGTTTGCTATAGTCTCTGGTTATGTACGCGATAAAATTGGTAATCCTATTGATTTTGTTAATGTTGCAATATTTGGAACACCAACAGGTACTTCAACAAATCAAAACGGGTATTATGAGTTGAAAATTCCTGCAAATAAAAATGTACATCTGGTTTTTTCATGTGTCGGATTTAAACCCAGAGAGAAAAAACTCGTTTTAAAAGGAGGTGAGCGGTTTGAATTGAATCAATTTTTAGAAATTTTTATTCAACAATTTGAAGATGTGAATGTTGAAGGAAAAAGAGAGCGTTCCACAACCTTGCAAAGACTCGATCCTAAACTTGCGATTCAAATACCGGGCATGTCTGGCAATATTGAAGCCATGCTAAAAACATTACCTGGAGTTTCTTCTAATAATGAGCTTAGTTCACAATATACGGTTCGCGGAGGAAATTTCGACGAAAATTTGGTGTATGTTAATGATATTGAGGTTTATAGACCTATTTTAGTTCGCTCCGGTCAGCAGGAAGGGCTTAGTTTTGTTAATCCCGACATGGTTTCATCCATACTTTTTTCTGCCGGTGGTTTTGATGCTAAATATGGTGATAAAATGTCTTCTGTGCTGGATATCAGATACAGAAAACCTACTGTTTTTGCTTCAACTCTTACTTTAAGTATGCTCGGTGGATCGGCTCATATAGAGGGTGTTTCAAAAAACAGAAATTTTACACATATTTCCGGTGTCCGATATCAGACCACTCAATACGTTTTAAATTCATTGGATGTTCAGGGAGATTATAAACCTTCATTTACCGATTTTCAAACTTTCTGGACTTATGATATTTCTGACCGGATCGAATTGAATTTTCTCGGAAATTTTGCTCAGAATAAATATTGGTTTGTCCCACAAAGCAGAGAAACTACTTTTGGCACTATCAATGAGGCTCTTAAACTTAAAATATATTTTGACGGTCAGGAGCTCGATCAATTTCAGACTTTTACCGGAGCTGTCTCCGCAAATTATCGTCCAAGAGAAAAGTTATCCCTTAAATTTATCGCATCAGCATATCAAACAAAAGAAACGGAAACCTTTGATATTCAAGGGCAATATTATCTAAATGAGTTAGATCGCCAAATGGGTTCCAATTCTTTAGGAGATAGTATTATGAACATCGGAGTGGGAACATTTTTAAACCATGCCCGCAATTATCTGAATGCCTTTGTGGTAAGTGCAAGTCATCTTGGAACTCTTGTAAGAAATGACGATAAATTGCAATGGGGGCTTACTGCTCAGCGCGAAATGATAAACAGTAAAATTCATGAATGGGAAATGATTGATTCAGCCGGATACTCGATTCCTTATTCAGACTCCTTGGTTTTACTTTATATGCTTGATACAGCTGATTTTAACATTAACTCTAACCGGATTAGTTCCTACGTTCAAAATACCCGGACTTTTTCTTTGGATAGCTCGGAAATGATGTTAACCTTTGGTTTAAGAGGCGTTTATTGGGATTTTAATAATCAGGTAGTTGTGAGTCCAAGGGTTTCTCTATCCTACAAGCCACAATGGTCAAAAGATTTGCTTTTCAGGTTTGCTTCCGGATATTATTTTCAGCCTCCTTTTTATAAAGAAATCCGTGATTTGGATGGGAATCTGAATAAAGATATTAAAGCGCAGCAATCAATTCATTTTGTGCTCGGTAGTGATTGGAATTTCAGGGCTTGGAATCGGCCATTCAAGTTTATTACGGAGATTTATTACAAACATTTGAATAACTTAATTCCTTATAATGTTGACAATGTGCGAATTCGTTACTTTGGAGCCAATATAGCGAAGGGGTATGCAACAGGAATTGACATGAAGGTAAATGGAGAATTTGTTCCCGGTGCTGAATCCTGGGCGAGTCTTTCGGTAATGAAATCAATGGAAAATATTGATAATGATGGGCATGGAGAAATTCCCCGACCTTCAGATCAACTTGTAAATTTTGGCTTGTTTTTTCAGGATTATCTTCCTAAAAATCCTACTTATAAAATGAGTCTCAGCTTATTATTTGGTACCGGTTTACCTTTTGGTCCCCCAAAATCGGATCGCTGGGAAGCAACGCACAGAATGACAGCTTACCGTAGAGTTGACATCGGTTTCTCAAAGATTTTAAAAAGTGAGGATAAAGAATTATCAGCAAAAAATCCTTTCCGTTATTTTAAAAGTGTCTGGATAACAGCAGAAGTATTTAATTTACTGGATATTAACAATACCATTTCGTACCAATGGATAGAGGACATCAGAGGCAGGCAATATGCTGTTCCTAACTATTTGACATCGAGGAGAATTAATTTGAAGCTGGTAATGAAAATGTAATTAGATTTGATTCGTTACAACTTTTTATATTAGTGTAATTGGTGTCATGTTTTTAAACGGGTTTTCGGAGTGGATACATTATTAATCTTCAGCATCCATAAACTCTTCTGCATCTTCATAAGCTTCTTTTTTGCGACCAAATAATGCTAATATTTTCCCGGTTAAAAAGCCGGAAATGAGAGCAATTCCAATTGTTATCAGAATTCCGATAAACTGGCTTCCCATACTTATTCCTTTTACTATTGGAAGGGCAGCTAGACCACCAAAGATACCCGGTAAGCCATGTAGATTTGTAACACCGCAAGTATCAACAAGTTTAAGCAATTTTTGTTGTTTCGCCTGAATAACTGCAAAACCAAATGTAGACAGTGTACCAGCCAAAATACCTATTACGATAGCAAAAGAGTAACTAGCAGAATCACATGTTGATCCAATTGCTACACCACCCGCAAGCGCTGCGTTTGCAATATCTGCAATATTTATTTTGCCCCTGAGAGAAACAGAAACAATATATGTAGCTAAAGTAGAACCACATAAAGCAAGTACGACATTTACAACGGTGTGAGGAACAGCTTCAGCAGGAACAAGGGCTGCGCAAAAACTTGGCCAGAATATCCATAAAATCATACTTCCTAACATTGAGTATCTATCACTGGTTGAGTCTGTTTGAATTGTTTTTTTATGTTCATCCTTTGTTGTCATTGTTAATGCTACCCCAAGTCCGAAAATAGCGCCAAATGCATGGATTACAATGGATCCTCCTGTATCTACAACACTCCCTTTAGCGATTATGTTTAAACCTCCTAAAACAACAATCCATTCATTTACCATATAAAAGAAAACAAACATTAATCCAAGTGCCAGATATTGAGGCATTTTTAATCTTCCCAAAACAGCACCGGCAGCAATTAAAAGACTGGCTCCAGCAAATTCTGCTAATATCAATCTCTCAATTTCATTGTGAATTTTAGGGAAAAAGAAGAAGTTATTAAATAACATATACGCCGGAAGTGAAATAGCAACTAGCAGAAAAGTAGCTGTAAGCGCAGAACGACCATATTTTTTAACAAAAACCATTAAAAAACCAAAGCCTGCTATCAGCATAGCCATAATGTGAATGGCTTTGTTATAACGTGCATCGTCTATCCCAGTGTCAAGAGTCTCATTTCCAAAGCAATTTATTACTGGAAGTAAAAACATGATCACTAGCAAAATTAATGCAGAATTCCATTTTAATGTTTTCATTTTGAATAATTTAATTTTTTGATAATTTACTTTCTGATACTTAGTATTAATAAAATTTGATACTGAGTATTATGTTGCAATATTAACAGGTTTTTGTAAAAAAAAATAAAAGTGAGATAAATTTTTCTTGATAATAATAAATGAAATTTTATGAGAAAATGAAAATCAAATCATTTTATTACAGAGAGTTATAAGTATTTTGAAGTTAAAAATTTAGATTTTTATATGTTTTTAATCATGTTTTTAATCATGAGTGTTGGAGTAATTTATCAATATTTAGTGCCTGCAAGAAAACGCCAATTTCATCGTTACGCTTAACCTGAAAAGTAGTCATGTACATTAGTACACCTGTCTGCCGACAAGGCAGGCTCCTAATTTTCAGGTCTTCGCAAGCCCTGCCTACCGGACAGGCAGGCTTGAACTTGACGTTTTCTTATCAGGCACATACATTGTGAGCAAAAAACATGAGTTTTCTTGCTGACACTATTTATCTTGAAAATATTTGAATAATACGATTGTGTTTGAAATCAATATTTCTTTTCCCAGATCAAGCCAATCCAAGCTATTTTATTATGCAAGTTATTGTAGGATAGTATTTTGATAATAATAATTGCCAGAGCAGTACGAATAATAAAAATATACCAGAAGTTTCCGCCTATTACCTAGAAAAGCAGAGAGTCTTCAATTATTGCATGGCAAAGGCAAAGAAAAACTGTAATCAGGCTGGCATCTTTTCTTGATAGTTCATTTTTTTCAACAAACCGAAATAATATTCCCGCACCATAAACAATTCCAAAAATCGAAACCGCAATCCAGAGAACAAAAGCGTTTTCAGAAAGACCGACAGAATTTGAAATAAACTTCAATTTTTACTTTAAATGGCTTGAATATATCCATTGTTTAGCAAGTGTATAAGAAATATTTAAAATTAAGATCAGCCCAACAATTCGCTTTTAAAAGCACACGAGCATGTACCAGAACAGGAATGAGCTTCCTTTCCTTTATTTTTCTCAATGTATCCCGAAAATAAAAATAGAAATATATTCCTCAATGCCAGAATGATGGCTATTGATACTATTATGTATGTTATTATTTCTTGTATCATATTTTTTTTGTACTGTGCAATCGCTCCATACTTCGACTTCGCTCAGCACAGGTGGAGCGATTCTACAGTACAATTCGTAATTCGTAATTCGTAATTTCTATAACAACACCCTTCCCACCTGATAAACCACAAAAGCAACCATCCAAGCCAAACCTGTTGTATAAAAAATTGTAAAAATTGCCCACTTCCAGCTTTCTGATTCTTTTTTCACTGCTGCAATTACTGCAATGCAAGGAAAATAAATCAGAATAAATATCATAAAAGCAAAAGCTGAAAGAGGTGTAATTTTTTGTATTTCAATATATTTTGAATTTTGTGTACGCTCATTTTGCATACGGTAAATAAGCGATTGAGAGTCGGGCTCTGTTGTGTTTCCGGTTTGATATAGTACCCCTAATGTGCTTACAACCAATTCTTTTCCGGCAATTCCCGCAAGAAGACTTATGCTCATTTTCCAGTTAATACCTAATGGAGTCATTACTGGTTCAATAAAATGACCAATTTGCCCTATATACGATTTTTCTAAAAATTCACTTTCTTTTTCAATTGAAATTTTTTGAATTTCTGCATCAAAAATAGCAAGCCGTTCTCTTTTCTTTTCTTCAGAAAATGCAGAAGATTTTTCTATGGAATTTTTTTCAATAGTTATCATTGAAATTGCCCGATCGTAATCTTTACTAAGGGCAACATTTCTAGGAAAATAGCCTAAAGCCCAGATAATTACTGATGCAATAAGGATAATACCTCCCATTTTCCGTAAATATTGCGAACCTTTGTGCCACATGTGACCAAGGCTTGCTTTTAATGTTGGAACCCTGTAGGGCGGAAGTTCCATCACAAAGGGAGCTTCTTCTTTTTTGAAAAATATTTTTTTAAGGATAATAGCCAGAATAATAGCGAGTAAAATTCCTATCAGGTAAATCGTAAAAAGCATTATTCCCGGATATTTGGGAAAGAAAGCACTGATTAACAGAATGTAAACTGGTAATCGGGCGCTGCACGACATGAAAGGTGTAATCAACATGGTAAGCAGTCGGTCGCTCCGGTTTTCAAGCGTGCGGGTTGCCATAACAGCTGGAACGGTACACCCAAAACCCATAATCATGGGAATGAACGACTTACCATGTAAACCAATTTTGTGCATAAGTTTATCCATGATAAAAGCAGCGCGAGCCATATAACCAGAATCTTCTAAAAATGAGATAAATAAGAAGAGAATCAATATGCTTGGAAGAAAAATGATAACGCCCCCCACACCTCCAATTATTCCGTTAATAATCAGGTCTTTCAATATTCCAGGTGTCATTAGTGAATCAACCGCATTGCCCAGCAAGCCTACTAACTGCTCAATCCATTCCTGTGGATATGCGCCTAATTTAAATGTTGTGTAAAACATGATAAACAGAAAAAACAAAAAAACCGGAAACCCCCATAACCTGTGCGTGATAAATGAATCAATGATTTCTGTTTTATCAATTCGTTCTTTCAGGCTTTCCTGATACGTTTCTTTCAGTGCTCCTGATATAAACCCGTATTTGGCATCTGCAATTATTGTCTCTGTATCTTCCCGAAACAGGGTTTCTAATTTTTGAATTTCCTGATTAACAGTAGATTGGAGTTCGGAAAAATAAGATTTTGCAGAAAAAAAGTTCAAAATATCCTTATCTTTTTCAAGAAGCTTAATAGATAAATACCGTGATGAATACACATTCATTAATGAAACATCCTGTTTTATAAGTGCTTGAATTACTTTAATTGATTTTTCAATATTATGCCCATAATTAACATGAATGTGCCTGATGATTTCATCTTTATCTTCAAAAACCAGAATTGCTTTTTCAAACAATTCTTTTATTCCTTTTCTTTTTGATGCTACAGTTGGAATAAAGGGTATACCGAGAAGTTTGCCAAGTTGTTCATAATCAAGTTTTTTATCTTTTCTCTCTAGATCATCGTACATATTCAGGGCAACTACAACCTTGATATCCATATCAATAAGCTGGGTTGTCAGATAAAGATTCCTTTTAAGGTTGGCAGCGTCCACAACATTTATAACAATGTCGGGCATTTTTTCAGAAATATAGTTTCTTACATATAATTCTTCCGGCGAATAGGCGGTTATCGAGTAAGTTCCCGGCAAATCGGCAAGCTCAAAAGTATATCCATCTTGTTCAAAACGAGCAGTTTTCGCTTCAACTGTAACCCCACTATAGTTTCCAACATGCTCTCTGGAACCCGATGCGTAATTAAAGAGGGTTGTCTTTCCTGAATTGGGATTTCCGACTAAAGCTACTGAGATGTTTTTACTTTCGGGTTTAAATTTTCGTTTAATTTCAGAAATCAGGTCAAAGTATTCATTTTCAAATATTAATGGAATCGCCTCCTCGTGCGAAGCTACGACTTCAATTAAATCAGCCTCACTTCGGCGTAGCGAAATTTTATATCCCAGCATTTCATACTCGATAGGATCTTTTAAAGGTGCGCTATGAAGAACTTTCACTTCATGCCCTTTTACAAATCCCATTTCCATGATTCGTTTTCTAAATGCACCTCTTCCCCTTATTTTTGAGATAATGGCTTTTTCATTAATATTTAATTCTGATAATTTCATATTCCGATTTGCTCCAAATTTAGAATGAATCTAAATAAGCTCCAAATATATTAAAATTTTCTTTCTATAGTTTGATGAAAATCATAAGAAGACATTTCACATAATAATTTCAGGGTTGTATTCGCATGTACTTGTTTGACAGTATTTTAAATTTTATTATTTTGGTAATCAATAAATTGAATACTAAAATACGTTTATTTAATTATTTTTTATACTAATATCAGGATATGATTATAATAACAAAGAAAATTGTACTTTTGGGATAAATATGGAAAAGCATTTTGATATTATCATAATTGGCGCCGGACCGGCTGGATTGATTGCCGCTGCAAGAGCTTCTCAATTGGGCAACCGTATTTTAGTGCTTGAGAAAATGGCACAGGCAGCACGAAAACTAAGGATAACAGGAAAGGGTCGTTGCAACATTACCAACACTGCTCCATTATCTGAATTTGTAAAGTGCATTCATCCGGAAGGGAAGAAGCTCAGGCCTGCGTTTTCACGATTTTTTTCAAAGAATCTTATTGATTTTTTTGCAGAAATTAATATTCCGACAAAAGAGGAGCGCGGATCTCGTATTTTTCCTTTAAGTGATGATGCAAATGTGGTAGCAGATGCTTTAATTTCCTATTGCAAAACGCAAAAGGTTGAATTCCTATTGAATGCTGAAGTTCAGGATATTAGTATTTCGGACGAACCTGCGAAGAACCTGCGTATAACCATTAACAACCCAAAACAACAATTCTCAGCACATTCAATAATTATTGCAACGGGAGGTTTATCGTATCCGGCAACAGGTTGCACCGGGGATGGATATAAATTTGCAAAACAAACAAATCATTTAATAATTCCAACAAGACCGGCTCTTGTTCCCTTACGGGTTAATCATCCTAAAGTGTCTGAATTAATGGGACTTAGTTTAAAAAACGTTACAGCCAGCCTTTGGGTTGAGGGGAAGAAAATGCAAAGCGAGTTTGGAGAAATGTTGTTCACGCATTTTGGGCTGTCTGGTCCTATTATTCTAACTTTAAGTCGCTTAGCTGTTGATTCATTAAATGAAAAGAAAAAAGTTCAAATTCAAATAGATTTAAAACCGGCTCTTGATGACCAGAAATTGGATCAAAGGCTTCTTCGTGAAATAGATGAACATGGAAAGATGAAAATCAGTTCTTATTTGAAATTGCTTTTGCCCGGTTTACTTGCTCCCTTTTGTGCGCAGGAATTAGGATTTGATTCTGAAAAACAGGCTAATACAATAAGCGCACTGGAACGGAAAAAACTGAGAGTATGGCTTAAGAATCTTGTTTTCAATGTGGTAGGTCACACAGGATTTAAGGAAGCTATCATTACAGCCGGCGGCGTGAGCATTTCAGATATAAATTTGGAAACTTTTGAATCAAAAAAAGTTGAAAACGTATACTTTGCCGGAGAAGTTCTTGATTTTGATGCAGATACAGGAGGATATAATTTGCAAATTGCTTTTACAACAGGTTGGCTTGCAGGAGAAGCAGCTGCTAAGCAGGTTTCAGGTAGCAGGTAATTTCGACAAGCTCAATTACCAGAACTCTATTACCAATAACGTGGCTGGTTTCAAAACCCTTTTAGTGGAGCAATACAAGAAATTTACACATAATAGAACAGAACTTGAATAGGAATGCTTATATAGTGTCCGTCCATAAAGTCAGTGTTTGGTTCAGAATGTTCGAGAGCAAGCCTGCCTTGCCGGTAGGCAGGGCTTTCGCAGTGTTGAAAACCAAGGAGTTTACTTTTGTAAATGACTGTTTTCAACACAAGAGTAACGCAGCTATCGGACATTATGGACAAACACTATATAGAGTGTTCAAAAATATTATAATAATATTTCAAAAAAGGTTATATTTGTGAATACAAAATTTATTATTAATTCTATAATAACAATTTAAAAATGCGTAAACTTCATAAATACAATGTAATCATTGAACTTGGTACAGATGGTTATCTTATTTCTAATGTAATTGAATTACAAGGCTGTCATACTCAAGCCAAAACGTATGACGAATTATTAAAAAGGACAAAAGAAGCAATTCTGCTTTATGTTGAATCGAATAAATCATTTAAACCAATTAGTAAATTTGTAAGTTTACAACAAGTAGAAGTTTAAATTATGTCGAAACTACCTTTATTAACTGCAAAAGAATTAATCCGTATTCTTAGTATTTTAGATTTTGAATGTAAAAGACAGAAAGGAAGTCATATGTTTTTTCAACATAAAGATGGAAGAACCACTGTTATCCCTTTCCATAAAGGTGAGCAAATTGATAGAGGTTTGCTGAATAAAATAATTAAACAAGATTTACAGATGACAGTTGAAGAGTTTGTTAAATTGTAAAACAGAAATATTCTCACACACAAATTAAGCACGACTTGTCCCTGCTTTTTATCGGGATGGAAAGTGGCACAAAGTCAACCTCACAGACAAAATCGCTTTCTAAAAGCTTAATTTTTTCAACGCTGATAATCCCACAATAAAACCACAATCTGCATACAAACTGTTATATGATAATTGATGTTTGGCATAAAAAAAAATACAGTGGAAACTAAAACTCAGAAATTAAGAATTTTATTCGAGAAATGGGCAGGTGAAGATGTTGAAAGTATTTCAATATTACCTCAGTCTGGCTCATACAGAGAATATTACCGAATTATAGGTGAAACAAGAAATGTTTTGGGAGTTTACAATGCAGATAAAAAAGAAAATCGGGCATTTTATAAATTTACAGAACATTTTTTATCTCAGAAACTTCCTGTTCCTCAGGTATATATTCGTGATGATGCCCATGATTTGTATCTTATTGAAGATTTTGGCGATGAGACGCTGTTTTCTTTTCTAACTAAAACAAGAATAGGTAGTGAATTTCCTGAAAATTTGATAGTTACTTATAAAAAAGTGCTTGAAGCCCTGCCCTTGTTTCAAATTCAAGCAGGTAAAAATCTTGAATACTCGGTATGTTATCCCCGCGCAGAATTTGACAAGCAATCCATGATGTGGGATTTGAATTATTTCAAATATTATTTTCTGAAACTGGCAAAAATTTCATTTGATGAGCAGCATCTTGAAGATGATTTTCAAACGTTTAGCAATTATTTATTGCAGTCAGATTGCAAATATTTTTTGTATCGCGATTTTCAGTCGAGAAACATCATGGTAAAAGATGACAATGTTTACTTTATTGATTATCAGGGAGGAAGAAAAGGAGCTTTGCAATACGATCTGGCTTCACTTCTTTATGATGCAAAAGCAGATATTCCTCAAAACCTGCGTGAGGAATTGCTTGATTATTACATAGATGTTACAGATAAGATTCTTCCTCTTGACCGAAAAAAATTCAAAGAATATTATTATGGTTACGTATTGATTCGTATCATGCAGGCAATGGGAGCTTATGGATTCAGAGGCTTTTATGAGAAAAAAGAGCACTTTTTAAAAAGTATTCCTTATGCAGTGTCAAATCTGGAATTTTTGTTGAAGAATGTAAAACTTCCTGTTGAAATTCCTGCATTATGGAATGCGTTGGAGCAGATTGTACTTTCGGAAGAGTTGAAAAAATATGCAAATCAGGAGCACGAGCAGAAAATTATACTTACAGTTTCTGTAACCAGTTTTTCATTTAAAAAAGGAATTCCGGAAGATACTTCTGGAAATGGAGGCGGTTTTGTATTTGATTGCCGCATTATACATAATCCCGGAAGGTACGATGAATACAAGAATCTTAATGGGATGGATGCTCCTGTAATTGCTTTTTTAGATAAGGAAGAGGAAATGAAAAGATTTTTAAAATCTGTTTTTGCGCTTGCAGAGCAGAGTGTGGAGAAATACATGAAGCGAAATTTTACACATCTTATGTTTAATTTTGGATGCACAGGAGGGCAGCACAGATCTGTTTACTCTGCTGAAAAACTGGCAAAGCATTTGCGTGAAAAATATGATGTTAATGTTGTGTTAAAGCATAGAGAGCATGTTTACGACAGTGCTTGAAAAAAATATCATAATACATAAAAAGATCTATTTTTGAATACTTTTTGTGTATTAAGATAGAAGTTCGATTTATTATTGTAACTTTAGAAATATATTATTCGCTCACTTCAGGGTTTTAATGCTACGGCAGTAAAATCAATAATTTGTAGTCTGCGTACATTTCATCGCAATCCTCTATAATAGCGTTTTACCACGATTTAAAATAAGCTCAAAAAATTAAAGCCATATAATTTAAACGTGCGGAGTCAGCACTATAATCACTGACAAAAAAAGATGAAAAAAATAATACTATTATTATTTAGCGTTTTTGCATTAACGCAAATAAATGCGCAGTCTTGGCAAACTCTTTATTTTGATGATTTCAACAGAGCTGATGGTACACTGGGAAGCAACTACACTGTAAGCCCATCACCGGGAATGACACAGTCAAATATTTTCAACAATGAATTTATAATTGCCAATGAAGCTGTAGCGCCTGCTTATTGTATGGCATCTTACGTGAATGCAATAAATTACGACAGTATCAGAATTAGCTGTAAATTCAGAGCGCCCTATTCAGGCTATGGATTTTCAATAGGGGCAAGAGACAACGGACAATTTGTTTACAGAGCAGGTATAATGTCAAATTCTGACACAATTGGAATTTATCTATATGACTATACAGGGGGCTCTACTACGCTTGCAGCAGAAAAAGCATATCTTGATATTTCTAAAACTTATGTAATGGATTTTTCATTAAAAAGTAATGCCATCTCTTTTAAATTTGTTGAATTTGGTACAACAGATACGATTGCGCTATTTGCAACAGCTAACACTGTTGCCGGGAATAATATTAATTTTGGCAGCTACCATTTTACACCAAATGTTTCGATATTTATTGATGATTTCAAAATTGAAGCATATACCAGTTTAACAAGTATTGATGATTTAATTAAAGATCGTTCATTAATTTATCCAAACCCTGCTTTTAACACAGAAACAATAACTATTGACTATAATTTTAATAATGCTGTAACATTAAATATTTACAATATTCTTGGTAAATTAGTTAGAACAGAAATTCTTCAGAAAGATCAGAATATTTTCAATCTTGACTATTTATATAATGGAATTTATATAGTTGAAATCAAGTCAAAAGAATGGTCTGCAAAACAAAAACTTATTGTGAAAAAATAGTAAGAGTAAAACCAAAACAAAAATGAGAAAAGTGGGGATGGTTTCATTATAAATAAATTTTGAAATTATGAAAATAGCATATATAGGAACATATCCGCCGCGTGAATGTGGTATTGGTACTTTTACCATGAATTTATATAAATCAATGGTATCAGGTAATAACTCAACAACAGATCTGATTGAAGGGTTTATTGTAGCCATGGACGATCACGAACAAACTTTTAATTATCCAGAAGAAGTAAAACTTACAATCCGGCAGGAACATCAGCGCGACTACCTGAAGGCCGTGAAGTTTATCAATCTCAGTGGCGCAGATATATGTGTACTGGAACATGAATTTGGAATATATGGCGGTCAAAATGGCATATATATTCTTCCATTGCTTCACCGGCTTGAAATACCATTGATAGTCACACTTCATACAATTGTAAAAACACCTTCTTACAATGAAAAGGCTGTGTTGCAGGAAATATGTAAAATGGCTCACAAGGTTGTTGTAATGAGTCACAAAGCTATTGAATTTCTTACAAGTGTTTATAATGTGGATAAAGAGAAAATTGCTTTTATAGAACATGGTGTGCCGGATATTCAGTATAACCAGGAACAATCTAAAAAGGAATTTAAACTTGAAAATAAAAAAATACTACTTACTTTTGGAATTATCAGCAGGAATAAAGGGATTGAAACAGTAATTAAAGCATTGCCCAAAGTTATTGAAAAATACCCTGAAGTTTTGTATATGGTTCTGGGTAAAACCCACCCGAATGTTCTTCGTCATTCAGGCGAAGAATATCGTAATTATCTTCAACGTTTGATTAAAAGTTTGAATTTAGACAATCATGTTTTTTTCATGAATGAATTTGTTAATCAAAAAGAATTATTCAAATATTTATCAGCATCTGATATATATATCACGCCCTATTTGAACGAAGCCCAGATTACCAGTGGTACACTTTCTTATGCAATAGGTGTAGGTTCTGCTGTTATTTCAACACCCTACTGGCATGCTTCCGAGTTATTGGCCGATGGAAGAGGAAGGCTGTTTAATTTTAATGATTCAGAGGAGCTTTCAATGATTTTTATGGACTTGCTGGATCATCCTGAAGCACTGAAAAATTTGCGAAAAAAAGCTTATGACTATGGAAAAACAATAACATGGCCTAAATCCGGTGGAAAATATATTGAACTTGTCGAACAAATTCTTGCTACAAAACCCGAAGTACTGGTAAAAAAAGAAACCTCTTTAGATCCACTGATTCTACCACCATTTTCATTAGATCATATTAAGCGAATGACCGATGATACAGGAATTATACAGCATGCGAAATTTGGTATCCCAAACCTGAAAGAAGGTTACTGTCTCGATGATAATGCAAGGGCTTTGCTTATGGCACTTATGGCTTACCGGCAAAAAAAAGATAAGCTTGCATTGAATTTAGCTCCGATATATCTGAGCTATATTCATTATATGCAAAACAAAGACGGAACATTCCGGAATTTTTTAAGCTTCAGCAGAAATTTTCTAGACGAAGTTGGATCTGAAGATTCGTTTGGAAGAACTATTTGGGCTCTCGGATACCTGTTGGGCAATGCACCCAACGATGCTTATTATCAAACCGGTAAATTAGTTTTTTTTGATGCATCTCCAAATTTTGAAAAGCTTCAATCAATCAGGGCTATTGCCAATTCAATGGTAGGAATAAGTTATTACCTCAGGAGTAATCCTTCTGACGAATCAATGACCGAAAGATTAAGAAATCTTGCCGGTAAATTAATTAAAAATTATGAAGAAAACAGCTCTCCTGATTGGAAATGGTTTGAGCCTTTACTTGCTTATGATAATGGGATATTACCACTTGCGCTTTTACATTCTGCAGAGATTCTTTATGATGATAAAATATCGAAAATTGCGTTGGAAACTATGAATTTCCTTACTGAAATTACACTTAAGGATGGTTATTTATCAATCATTGGTAATGAAAAATGGTATAAAAAAGAAGGTGAGCGATCCATGTTTGCACAACAACCTGTGGATGCTCTGGCAATGGTTTTAATGTATCATCAGGCTTTTCATTTAACAAAAGATAAAGAATATCTTACAAAATTATTTTCCAGCTTCATGTGGTTCATGGGTGAAAATGATCTTAGAATGAATTTATTCGATTTTGAGACAAAAGGGTGTTGTGATGGGTTTGAGAAATATGGTGTTAATCGTAACCAAGGAGCTGAAAGTTCGCTATCATATTTAATTTCTCATTTGATCGTTCTGCAGGCATTTGAAGAATTAGAAGAAATATCATAATCTTAATTCGTATTTTATGTTAATTAAAAGATACCACAATAATCCTATTCTTACAAAAAATGATGTGCCCTACCCTGTTGCTACAGTGCATAATGCAGGTGTTGTTAAGTTCAAAGACAGATATATAATGATTTTTCGTTCTCATAAAATGAATGGAAGAAGTATTCTTGGCAAAGCAGAAAGCGATGATGGGTTTAATTTTATTGTAGATAAAGAACCTTTTATGATTCCTGCTACCGAAGGGGCTTTTAAAGAATATGAGGAATATGGAGTGGAAGATCCTCGGATTGTATTTCTTGAAGGTGAATATCTTATTACCTACAGCGCCTATTCCCGGCATGGTGTTCGTGTTGGTCTTGCAAAAACAAAAGATTTTATATCCGTTGAACGATTCTCACTTATTACTGAAGCCGATTATCGTAATGTTGTTATTTTTCCTGAAAAATTTAATGGCTTGTATGCTCGACTTGACCGTCCTCATTCAGAAATATCACCCTGGTCTATCTGGATTTCTTATTCTCCGGATTTGAAATATTGGGGAGAATCAAAACTTATAATGAAACCCATGCAATATCATTGGGATGAAATGAAAATTGGCCCCGGAGCACCACCGGTAAAAACAGATCGTGGCTGGTTAAGCATTTATCACGGTGTATTTCCAACCATGGATGGAAGTGTTTACAGATTAGGAATTGCTTTACATGAGCTTGAAAATCCTTCTAAGATAATTGCCGTGTGTGATGAATGGATTTTACAGCCGGAAAAAGTTTATGAAATAACAGGATATGTACATAATGTAGTATTTACCTGCGGTGCTGTTCCTGAAGAAGATGGCAGCATTAAAATATACTGGGGTGGTGCAGATAGTGTAATGTGTGTTGGTACAGCAAATATTGAAAATCTGGTTGATCATTGTTTAAACATACCAAGAAAAGCTATATGAAAATAGCAATTTTATCTCCTATTGCATGGAGAACCCCACCGCTGAAATACGGACCATGGGAACAGGTTGCGTCAAACATTGCAGAAGGGTTAGTCGAGAAAGGCATTGAGGTAACTTTATTTGCAACCGGAAATTCAATTACAAAAGGAAAACTACAATATGTTTCAAAAGACTCTTACTGTGAAAATCCCGAGATAGATCCGAAAGTATGGGAATGTCTTCATATCAGTAATCTTATGGAGCAGGCAAATCAATTTGATTTGATTCATAATAATTTCGATTTTCTTCCACTCACTTATTCTTCTCTTATCAAAACGCCCATGCTTACAACCATTCATGGTTTTTCATCTCCGAAAATAATTCCTGTTTATAAAAAATATAACAAAAATAATTTTTACGTTTCAATCAGCAATTCAGACCGCAGTCCTGAACTTGAATACATAGCGACTGTTTACAATGGAATAAAAACAAACGAGTTTACATTTAGGGAACATTCAAAAAAATATTTGCTTTTTTTTGGCAGGATACATCCTGAAAAAGGTACATACGAGGCAATTCAGATAGCAGGGAAATCAGGAAGAAAGCTGATAATTTCAGGTTTAATTCAAGACCAAGAATATTTTAACAACAAGGTTAAACCTTTTATAAATAATGATGATATTATTTATGTTGGAAATTCAAACCCTGTAGAAAGAGACATCTTGTTGGGGGAAGCTTACGCACTTCTGCATCCTGTAAGTTTTGAAGAACCTTTCGGATTAAGTGTTGCAGAATCTTTATTTTGCGGTACGCCGGTTATCGCTTTTAACAAAGGCTCAATGCCTGAATTAATAAATGATGGGAAGACAGGCTTTTTAACAAACACGATTGAAGAAGCTGTTAATGCGGTACACAAGATTAATACAATTGATAGAAAATTTTGCAGAGATCAAGCTTTTTCAAAATTCAGCCGGGAGAAAATGATTGAAGGATATCTCGAAGTTTATAACAAGATTTTAAATGTTCAATGAATACAATATAATTGATAAAAAAATGGATGATAAAGCATTAAAAAATCCTTTGGTTAAACGAAGAAAAACAAAAATAGTACGCGATACATCGAGAGTGATAACCCGCTTAAATATACCGAGTAATTTTTTGCGCATCCCGAAAATAGTTGACAGGGTAATCAGGTTGACGGAAAATGAAGCCACCGACTTATTATTTTCTGTTAATCTGAATTTCTCTGACAGGCACAAAAAAATCGATACCATTTTCACAGATAATTTCAATAAAGTTTCTGAATATTTCCCATGCGACACGGAGATAAGTGAAACAAAAAAACTTCTGATAGGAGCCTTTTTCACGATGGAGTATTCTGTTGAATCTGCTGCCCTTTTTAATCCGTCTATTGTACCGCACCCTGATCAGAGCGGTGTTGAACCGGGCAACCTCAGGTTCATAATGAGCCTCAGGGCTACAGGGGAGGGGCATATTTCTTCCATTGTTTTCCGAAGCGGTATTATTTCGGAAAATTGTTCCATTCTTTTTGATTCTTTGAGCGAATTTGCAGAAACTCCAAAAATCAGAAATGATCAGTTTTACGACCGTCATTTATTTCAAATGAAAATAAAAGACATGAATGCATGGAACGAAAGGAGTGAAAGTGTATTTAAACCTTTACCTGAAATGTTCACTTTTGCTGAATTAAAATCAAGCATTGACGCTCTGCATCTGAATCTGAAAACCTTAAGCAAAAATGAAGCGATTAAAAATATATTGTGGCTTGCTAACTCTAATTATTTTATCAAATTCAGATTAGAAAATAATATTTCAGAACGGGTCATTTTTCCAGTTTCGGAAAATGAAAGCAGGGGTATTGAAGACGCTAGGTTTGTTGAATTTTTTGATGATAATGGCGAGTTTACCTATTATGCTACTTATACTGCGTACAATGGGGTTTGCATTCTTCCTCAACTTTTAGAGACCCGGGATTTTTTGAATTTTAATATAATAACCTTGAATGGAAAAGCTGTTCAAAATAAAGGAATGGCTTTGTTTCCCCGTAAAATAAAAGGCAAATATGCAATGCTTTCACGATTGGATGGTGAAAATAATCATATTATGTTTTCTGATCATCTTCATTTCTGGCATGAATCAAAAATTATTCAGCAGCCTATGATGCCATGGGAATTTGTGCAGGTTGGTAATTGTGGTTCACCGCTTGAAACCAGCGAAGGCTGGATTGTTCTTACACATGGTGTCGGAGCAATGAGGCAATATTCTATTGGTGCTATTTTACTTGATCTTGAAGACCCGTCAAAAATTATTGCACGGCTTGAAGAACCTCTTCTTACACCAAATGAAGAAGAAAGGGAAGGGTATGTGCCTAATGTTGTTTATTCATGCGGTTCTTTAATACATAATAATGTTCTTGTTATTCCTTATGCAATGTCAGATATTACTTCCGGTATTGCAAACGTGGGTGTAAAAAATTTGATTGCGCGTATGAAACCTTGTAGTTAAGGAACACAATTACCGGAAATTTAAAAAAAGTAAATTTTATTTTTACTATCATAAATTTAATTTCCACTTTTTTTGTCGAGTAAGTATTTTTTTTTATTTTTAAAAATTATTCCGACAACAAGCAACAACACGTGAATGGAACGTTATACATTGCAGGGAAGCAATAAGAAATAAGCTTTTATTTATTTTGTTGAAATGTTAGTTAAAATGTTAAAATTTGTTTTTCTATCACTGATTTTTTGCTGTGCATTTAATGTTGCATATTGCCAGATTCCCAATGATGATATGCCTTCTGACGATCCTCTTATTATAAAGAAATCTGTTTTTCGCTTGAGCATTTTATCTCCCGGTGTATCGTACGAACGGCAAGTGGTTGGGGATAATACTTTTGTGGTTGGCGTGTATGCAAGTCTTGTTATTGATACATTGGAAAATCAGTATTCCTTTCATTTTTATCCGAATTTTTTCGGAGAGTTCAGGCATTATTACAATTTTGCGCGAAGAATAAAAGAAGGTAAAAGTATCAATCGTTTTTCCGGAAATTATATTGGTGGCAGATACGAGCATTTTTTTGGCGATTCAAATTTTGCGATATATGACAAAGCCGGTTTGATATGGGGTATTCAGCGCAATTGGCCAAGTCATTTTTATATTAATTTTAACATCGGACTGGGAGTTCAGTTTTCGCATGACCCTCGTGAAATGCCCATGTCTTTTGCATTTCTTGGGGATTTGCATTTGGGATTTGCGTTTTAAAATATTGTTTGATAAATTTTTTTGATACGAATTTCGCGAATTGTATAATGTTAAGAGCCTTATAATAATATTATGCAGTCTATGCATCAAGGAAGTCTTTTTTAAGGACTTAAATCACGAATACCCCAGCTATCTCGGATTTGCAATCCGAGATAATAAGATTGTTAAACTTGCTGTTGCTTCATAAAAACAAGATTATTGCTTCCGTTAATTTCAATCTTATACAAATCACCGGATTTAATACAATTCAAAATCTTTTTATAAAGGTAGGCTTTCGATTCATCGTTTATATTTTCAGCTCCCAGCGAACCAGTTTTAGGATGAACAAACATAAGATATAAACGATCATCTTTCATTATCAAAAGAAAATATACCCTGAAACCGCCACGTCCGCTTAATCTTTTTTTAATATAAGGAGTTTCATCACTATTGTTTAGTCGTGTACCGGAGCAAAGTTCTTAAAAAGACTTATTGAAAAAATAATCGATAATTTCCTGAGTGAGGGTACTGTAAGATTTTTTTAAAATTAATTTTTCAAATTCAACTTTAAAATCCTCTATACAAAAAATTTCCATTAAACAAGAGAAAGTTGTTTCGTTGTGTCAACAAATGCAGTAATTTTTGGAAGAAAAAAGAAGACAGATTCCAAGTCTTCATACGCTTCTTTTAATTCATCAATGGAATTTTTAAAATCTTTTATTTCTTCTTTAGCAATGCCTTTTTTTCTGAGATCATTCATTGAAACATATTGGCGGATCAGAGAAGAACGCAAGTCTTTTGCAGAAGAAATCAGGTCATTTAAAATCATCAAACAATCTTCGTCTAAATCACTAAACCAAGTCAGTTTTTCAATACGCTCATTTATGTTATTAATAATTTGAGTTTTTTCAACCAGTATCTTTTTAAATTCAATCATTGCATCTAAAAAAGCATTTACTTTTTCTTCATCTAAAAGAGGGCTTTTTTTCTCTCTGAAAGAAATTGTTCTGACACGTGAAAAAGTGTTTTCAATTTCTGTTTTATGTGATATGGTTTCCATAATATTTTTATTCGAATTATATTGATGCAAAAATACGAAATTTTTATTGTTTTATAACAAATGTAGGAAAAGGTATTCAAAAATACTGCACACACAGCAAGGCACATTCACACCCCACACAAATCAGCCTTCAATCCAAAGGCTGAAAATGGGTAATTCTAAATGAATCAAATTCGTGTAACCTGTCCTGATTTAGGTAATTCGTGTTAAAAGAAAATTCATTTATCAGATTAGATTTTTTTCACGAATACATAGTAAGCACAATTTTTCTATCGCCACCAAAATCTCTGAATTCACAAAAATAAATTCCCTGCCATGTTCCTAAATTCATTCGGTAATTTGTAATCGGGATTGTTATGTTTTGTCCTATTATAGAGGCTTTCAGATGCGAAGGCATATCATCGCTTCCTTCGCTGGTGTGTTTAAAATAATTTGAATTTTCAGGAATAAGTTTATTGAAAAATGTTTCAAAATCAAGGCGTACTGTAGGGTCGGCATTCTCATTTATGGTAATACCTGCTGATGTGTGTTTGATGTGAATGTGAAGCAAGCCTTTTTCCGGTAAAGATTCCAGTTTTTTTTCAATAAGCGATGTTATGAGGTGAAAACCTCTTTTGCAGGGAGGCAAAGAAAATTCAATTTGTTGAATCATTTGCAGGGGTTTTAGTTTTAACCGTACTGATTATTTTTCCATTTGCAAGAATATTTTCCAATGTGTCTCCCTCGTTAATATCTGCAATGCTTTTCAGAATTTTACCGTTTTTTCTTGTGATGGAATATCCTTTTTTCAATATCACATACGGATCGTGGCTTTTGTTTTTTATTTCGAGCATTTCTATTTTGTGTTTTCCTGAATTGATATAATTTTCACAGCTTCGGAAGCACATTTTTCTGTAAGTTTCTATTTTTTGATTGTTGATTGTTTTGTAAAAAGCTATGTTTTGATACAGACTAGCAGAAATACCTGTAAGTTTCGCTTTCGAGTTTTCAATAACATTCTGAACATTGCTGATAAAGCGCAATTGCAGAATATCCTGTTTGTTCTTTTTCTGAAATATCAGATTTTGAACAAGAGGTAAGAACGAATAAGACAAACTCTCAATTTTTTGTTTATGATCCTTGATTTGCTCTGTAATTGTTTCCGTAAATAAATTTTTTAGTTCTTCGAGCTGCATCTCAAATTCCGTAACTTCATTAATCAGAAATTCGGCTACAGCAGTAGGTGTTTTACATTTTGTGTGCGCCACCATATCTGTAATTGTATCATCGCGTTCGTGTCCAATTCCTGTAATTACCGGCAACGGAAACTGAGTTATATGATAAGCAAGGTTGTATGTGTCGAACGAATTGAGATCAGCTTTAGCACCTCCGCCACGGATAATGACCACCACATCGAAAAAATATTCATACGCATAAATTTTTTCAAGTGCCGCAATAATGCTGGTTTCAGTTTCATCGCCCTGCATTGTGGCGGGAAAAAGTTTTGTATAAAATTTATATGCTGATGGATTGTTGTGGAGCTGCTTGATAAAATCTTCGTAGCCCGCAGCAGTAGGAGAGGAGATGATGGCAATTTTTTGTGGAACAGCCGGAAATTCCAGCTCCTTATTCATGTTGAAAATGCCTTCTGCCTGAAGCTTTGCAATGATTTCTTTTTTCTTTTTTTCAATATCGCCCAAAGTGTAGGTAGGATCAATATCTAAAATATTTAAACTGAATCCATAAACCTCATGAAATTCAACTGAACAAAGAACCATTATTTTAAGTCCGGCTGAAATCTCACGTCCTGTGCTGCTTTCAAAAAAAGGGCGCAGGGAACGAAAGGTATAGCTCCAGATTGTAGCCCGTGAGCGGGCAATGGTTTGATTCGAAATAGTATCTTTTTGAATAAGGTCAAGATAACAGTGACCGTTCCGGTTCAGAGTAAGATCGCTGATTTCTGCAACAATCCATACTTTTTCAGGAAAAGCCTGTGAGATTTTTCCTTTTATCAGCAGGTTCAGTTCATAGAGCGATATTGGGGTTTTTTCTTTCATCATAAATTATACAAATGTAAGATGAAAAATGAAAACGGCAAAAAGAGTTTTTAGAGTTAAACAAGAGTCGTAAACATGTATGCCACTGCTATATTAATGACTTGAGTGTATTTGTTACCAATTTAATGCTAAAGGTTTCTGCGTTGGCGCAGTTTCGCTAACCTTAGACTTAATGCGCATGCCGTCAGGATAGCATTTATCAGCAAAGAATGGTCGCTACACGCAATGTTATAGATAGTATGGATTGTAATCAATTTATTTTAATGCCAAAAACTGTAATATCATCTGTCTGTTCATATTTAATTTCATAACCAGTTTTCCAGTTTTCAATAGTATTATCGAGAACTTCTTTTTGTTCGTTCATAGATTTGATGCAATGTTCACATAGTAATTGTTTAAGATTATTTGATAAGAATTTTTTACCTTTTGAACCTCCAAATTGGTCTTTGTAACCATCACTCATTAAATAAAAAATATCTCCTTTTTGTAATTGTATAATTTGATTAGTAAAATTATTCATACTATCGTGAATTGCTACAGGCATTTTATCTCCTTTGATTTCAGTTAATTCATTATTAGTGTTTGTATGTATAAGATATATAGGATTGTTTGCACCTGCAAACTGGAGTTCATTTGTATTAATATTTAAAGCAACAAAAGCTATATCCATTCCATCTTTCTGTTCACCCATAATTCCTTTTTGTTGTAATGAATGAATTACATAATTTCTTAATTCATCTAAAACATGGCTTGCAGATTGTACTCCTTCTTTAGCAATTATTTCATTTAAAAATGAAATCCCTAACATACTCATAAAAGCCCCGGGGACTCCATGACCCGTGCAATCTGCTACTGCAATTAATAACTTATTTTTCCGCTGTTCTACAAAATAAAAATCTCCAGAAACAATATCTTTTGGTTTAAATAAGATAAAAAAATCATTTTGAATTCTGTTTTTAATATATTGTTCATCGGGTAGTACAGCTTTTTGTATCCGTTCAGCATACCGGATACTTTCAGTAATATTTTCATGTATTTGTGCAATATAATCTCTTTGTGCCGCTAATTCAGCATTTTGCTGATTGAGTTCTTCGTTCTTTTCTTCTATTTCGTGTTTCTGTTCAGTTAACAGGATATTTGCTTTTTTCTTGTCCCTGTAACTTTTAAAAATCACTACTGATAATATCAACATTAAAATAAAACTACCTATAAATGCAAATTTTTGAGTTTTTTGTTGTTTAACTTCAACTTCTTTTTTGGCAAGTTGTGTATTTTTAAGTTCGATTTCTTTTTGTTTTTTCTCTGTCTGGTATATAGCTTCCATTTTAGTAATTTGTTTATGCTTTTCTTCATTGAACAAGCTGTCTTTTGCCATAGTAAACAGTTTATAATAAATCAGTTCTTTTTTTGTATTGCCCAAACTGTCGTATGCTTCTGCCAAATTTTCAAAAGCAATCATTTCATCATCAAGCGAGCCTATTTCTTTAGCAATTTTCAGACTTTTTTCTGCATATTCAATAGCATTGTTATATTTTTTTAGTTTATTATATGATGATGCAATATTCCCCAATGTGATAGTAATTCCCCCTTTATTCCCTAACTCTTCAAAAATTGCTAACGCTTGTTGGTAGTATTTAAGGGCATTGGGGTAATTACCTTGTGCGTAATAAGCAATTCCGAAATTGCCATAACATTGGGCTATCCCTTTTTTATCCCCAGACTTTTCACTGATTTTTAGGGACATTTGATAATATTCCAAAGCTTTTGAATATTTTTTTTGTTCAATATATATAACCCCTAAATTATTATAGCATGATGCCATCCCTTTATTATCTCTTAGTTCTTCAGCTATTTCCATATCCTTCTGCATGTATTCTATCGCTTTGGAAAAATTACCCTGATTATAATAGACAATTCCTATATTGCCAAAACATTGAGCCATGCCCTTCTTGTCACCGAGTTCTTCATCTTTTTTTAGAGATTGTTGATAATATTCTATTGCTTTGGGGTAATTACCCTGTTCTTTATAAATAATTCCTATATTACCGTAACAGTGTGCTACACTTTTTTTATCCCCGAGTTCTTCATTGATATCTATTGACTTTTGATAGTATTCTATCGCATCAAGATAACTACCCTGAATGTTGTGAACATTCCCGATATTATTATAACAAATAGCTGTTCCTCTTTTATAAGCTATTTTTTGTGCAAGGAACAAACCTTGTTTCCCGTATTGCATGGCTTTTTCAGGGTCATTGTTACGGTACTCATCACATAACAAAGCAAATGTTCTGACTTTTATGGTATCATGACTGGCACAATGCAGAATATTTAAGAGTGAATCAATCTTTCGGGTGTGTTTTTCTTTAATTATTTTATTTTGAGCATTAATAATGAAACTTATCATTATTAAAATAATAGTCAATCCTGTTTTAGAATTATTGGATATCATAATTTAGTTTTTGTTACATTTTTTTTGTCATATTACCTCCAACGGTACCTGCGCTAGCACAGTTTCGCTTACCTTAGACCTATGCGCATGCACGTAGGGCTTTAGCGTTATCATGGGGGGGGGGAAATGTGCTACGCCCTTTGTTAGCGTTCTGGGCGTTTTACTATTACCCTTTTCATAATATTACTTTATAATCATTCCTGTTTATCAACCACTGCTGTTGAATCGAAGCACAATTTATTTTGTTTTTTTGTGCGGTGGACAAATTGCCCCATAGGGCAAAATAGGGCTGTGCAGGCACACTCTTTGGCAGGCTTTGGTTTGTGAGATTGCCTGTGTGGCTTGACAATGTGTGTGCCTGCTGCGATGGTTCAACTATTTTTACTTCTTCGTAAGTGAGTTCATAGAGTTTGTAAACCATTATGTCTATTTCTTTTTCTAAGTCTTATTTTAATTTTTTGTTTTCTTTTTTGGGTGGTAAAAAATTTTCGCCTGTTACAACACTTTTACCTGTTTTGCTTTCTAATTCTTTACGAGCATTTTTGGCTACTGCTCCTCCTTTTTTACTCGCTTTGGCATTTTGTTGCAAGCCTTTTGCTTCTTCGGTTTCTGCTATTTGTCTTGTCGAAAGTTCTGCAAGGGCAGTAAAAATCAACTCAGCTTCACTCATGTGGTCTCTTAGGTTTTGTGATTTTAACCCTTTTAAATCTTTGTGTTTTTTTACGGTAAGCCCTGTCCATTCCTGATGAATAATATTTGTGAGTAATGCAAATTCATCATTTTCTTTTATACCTGCATCTTTCCAATAATCGGTAAGTTTATTTCGGGTTTCCTGCCCTGTCATGCGCTGTTGTACCCATTTTTCGCTGCGCCCGAGTTTTTGCCAGTTTTCACGTGCTCTATCAAGGCTTTGTTCCGGATTGGCTATTTCCTGCATACGTTCGTAACCAACTTTGGCAAGCCATTGTTTAAAGGGTTCGGCTTTGGGCGATGGAATAGATTGGATTAAACGAAAAAGTTGTTCAACATCTCCAACATCTGTTTCTCGTAACTTGCCATCTTCTGCTACCAATTTCAACTGGTTACAATTTGTAACCGTTTCATTTCCCTCCTTTGACAGCCGGTGTTTCAGCACCTTCCAATAATTTCTTGGATCTGGACTGCCGGTAAGTATAGCTACTACATCTATAATGGAAAAATACCATTTTTCTTCTGCTTCGTCCCATACAGAACGGATTTGCCTGTTCTCAAATAGTTTTATATTGCTCATAAAGGCATGTATTTGAATATGTTGTTTTATTTGCCATCTTCGGCTTGCATTTTCAACTGTCCCAATTTGAGGGACACTTCACTTCCCTCTGCTAGTAATTTTGATTTTAAGGCACTCCAGTACTTTCGTGGTCGAGGACTTTCCGTGAGTATTTCTATTACATCTATTACTGAAAAAAACCATTGTTCATTTTAAACATCCCAATGAGTACGAACTTTTTTACTTTCAAATAATTTAATATTACTCATAATATTTGTTTTTTTATTTTGTCTCAAATTTCTTATACTCCTCCTCACTCAACGCAAATTCCGGTTTACCTGCCGGAGGTTTATTGAATTTTGTACTCATTGTATTCTTTTTCTGATAAACCGAAGGCAGGCTCTACTATTTTTACCTCTTCGTAAGTGAGTTCATAGAGTTTGTAAACCATAATATCTATTTTAGTAATTCGTTAAGTTTCTCCAAATTTTCGATAGCTTCTTTTATTTCATTTGCGTGAATGGTCTTAGGATTGGAGTGGCAAAGCGGATTCAACAAATGTTTCCGATTACTGTTTAATGATTTCAAGATTTGTAAAGTATCGTCAAAAGAACAAATAAAAATAGCTTTTCCTATTAAGCCTGATAAATCCAGTTCATTAAAATTTTTGTCGAGTTGCTCTCTCCGTGGTAAATAATTTTTTAAAAGTTTTTCAAAGCCTTTTCTTAAAAATAAAGCACATGCTTCATATTCTTTTTGTGCAAAAAATTCTTTCGCTCTATCAATTTCAGAAGCACCTTTTTTAATTATAGGTTTGGGTATATTATCAATTTCATGAAGGTAAAGTTCAAATTTTTCCCAGTCCATTTTATCTCTGAATAGATCAAATGATTCTTTGTCGTGGGTAAAAAAGAAAATTTGAAAATTGTTAAATTTATTTTTAAGTATTTCCAGTAATTTCAAACGATTACTCATATCTAGACTAATGAGCAAATCATCAAGTACAAGTATTTTCAGGCATTCTTTGTTTAAAGTATCCAACAAACGAAGAATAGCGGAAAAATATATGGAAATGGCTAATGATGTAAGTCTGGCCTCGTTGAGAAAATTATGATAGCTCGTTAATTCATTATCTTTAAATTCAACTTTAATATTAATTACAGGTTCAACTCCACGACCATCTGATGCAAATTTTTGTTGAAACCCAAACGACAGGATTTTAACATCTGCCTCAAAAAAATTCAGAATTTCGTTAGAATTTACAATTAATTCAGAATTAACAATACTTTTTAAAGTGTCAAAATATTCAATTGGATCAGTAATCTCTGAAAGGGTTTGTTTTTCTTTACATGGGTAATCTTTAAAAAGAATACGGAGCATATCATAAATATTGATGTTTTCATCTTTCTCATTCATTGAAAAATGCACTTTCAATAATTTTTTGTAATCGAGCATGGGGGAGAAAACCGATAAACCTTCAATAAATTCCATTCCTTTGGGTAATTCATCAAGATCGCTATGTATTATAAGGTCTCTTCCATTGGAAAAACTAAACTCAACTAAAGGCGACTTACCTTCAGAAAATATATTTACGTGTTCGGTAATTTCGCTATACTTTTTACTTGCAAGCAAGCCCAGCGCTTTATAAACAGAACTTTTCCCACTGCCATTCTCGCCATACATCAGCACATTTTTCCCATTGAAATCGAATTCGTATTCGCCACAGAAAAAACGGTAATCCGATATTTTAATTTTTGTTATCCGAATTTGTCCGTAGTTACTTTCCGGATCAGAAACAATATTTTTCAGAGTGTTTAACCTTTCGTCAGTCATGTTTAGTTTGATTTATAATTTTTACTATTTTTACTGTACGGCTGTGAATATGGGCATGATAAACCACTTTGTCATTTTTACAAAAATTGTATAAACTTTTCACATATTCTCTTTTAAAATCATCTGTATCGTCGGCCTTAAATGGCTTTAAAACTTCTGTCATACGAGTGGTAATATAACAATGCATTTGCTTCATTTCTTCTTCAAAATAAAGGTCATATACCAAGCCATCAACCACAGACTCCAATAATTCAGCCTCTGTTTCCATGTTTTGCTCTTTGGCAAAAAGAATACAGTCAACTAATATTTCAAAGGGGTGTTGACTTTCAAAAGAGATCTTTGGAATAGGTATTTTCTCAACATAAATACTGAACATTCTGACTGCTTTTTTACCTAATTGTACAGATAATGTTCTGTAATACCAATCTATAGTATTTGAGTTTAACAGAGCCAGCAAAAATTTTATATATTTATTATTAGATATAAAATATACGGTATTATTAAAATATACACCTGCATCACTTTTTGCAAAAGTTAATTTTTGACAAATATCGTTATAAACAATTTTCTCTTTTTCAAACTCTTCAATATATGCACAGTTTCTGAGGTTTGTCCAATGGTCGCCCTGATCTGCGCGAGGTTCAAGCTTGTCTTTATATGTGAGCAAATGTTTATAAATTTCAGGATAATTTTTTTCAACATCAATACGGTTAATTTTTACGCCATTTTTTGTTTTATATCCGTTATGTGTATTTATCAACCATAAATTAGCAAACTCTGCTTTATATTTTTTTATATCCCTACCCCGCAGAACAGGTTTAATAACCTCAGCATTTTTTGGGTCAAGTGCAATAAGTTCGTCTTTCTTTTTTCCATCAATAATAAAGGCTTCGTTCAAACCGGTTAAGATGCCTCTGTAAATTGAAATATCCCAATCTTTAATTGGAATTCCCATTTCTTCTATGCGCTTTTTAATATGGTATTCATCGTTAGAAGAAACCACCCAGCTTTCCTGAGAGAGGTTGTTTAGATTAATTCCGTTTTTAATTAGGTAAGCTGCAATATCAGTGGTTTCGGTAAAACCTTTTCCAACCGTACAGGCTTTTAAATTTTTATTGTTGATTATCGTTTTTGAAAAAAATAAAATATTTGTGTCCACTGTAACAGCATCAAATACTTCGTATCCGCCAAAGTCTATAAGCACGAGCGGATTTGTTTTTGCAGAGAAAAAGCTACGTAGTTTTTCTCCATATTTGGCGCGCATCCATTTATTTGAAGTTATAAAAACAAGAGTGCCATTAGTTTTTAATAATTGGTAAGCACGTTCGTAAAACAGACAATAAAGGTCTCCTGTTTTATTAAAACTCTCAAAGTTTTGCTCTTCTAATAATTTCTGAATAGCTTGTCCGCTAAAATTCTGTATTTGCACATACGGCGGATTTCCAATCACCACATCAAAACCTTTATCAATACCAAACATCCATGTGGGGCTGAAAAATGGTGAGGTAAAACTGTCGTCAAAAGGATTCCAGTTTTTAATTTTTTCTGCTATGATTTTTAAAACAGGCTCGCTATCGGCTTCAATATTTTTTACTACTTTATCTCTTTGTTGCAGGTATTGTTTTTTTAGCTCTGCTTTATCGTTTTGCGAAACATCGGGCAGAAAAAATTGTTTGCGCAGATCTTCCAATTCTTTAAGACTATTAATTAGTGTCGTGTAAAATTTCGCATGATTAGTTTGAATAAAAGCATCAAGTCCTAAATCAATTAAGCTGTTTGCACACACAAATTTAAAATCAAGATTGGGCAGTGCATCAATACCAAAATTATTGTTTCGTGCTTCGGGTTTATAATCGGAATCCAATACAAGGCTAAGCCACGACCTGAGCCTAGCAATTTCTGTAGCCATAGGCATTATGTCAACGCCATAAATATTATTGCTCAGTATATTTAATTTCAGTTGATATGCGCTGGGGTAAAATCCCAGCATTTCCCGCAGTTCTTTTAATTTCAGCAACACGCCCATCGGGAAAGCGCCGGAACCACAGGCAGGGTCTAATATTTTTATTTCTGAAAGAAATTTATCCAACAATACTTTATCATCTTTTTTTAATCCATCGGCATTGAGTTGTGATGCAAAAAGAGGGGCAAGTGCTTTTTCAATTTTGTGTTTTTCTTCTTCTTTTATTTTTTCATTTTTTGCTTGTTCAATATGCTTCTCCCACGATGTTTGCAAATAGGCTTTAATGCTTTCATTTACCATGTAGTCTACAATCTCGCGAGGTGTATAGAATGCACCAAAAGCTTTACGCTGGTTTGCAATTTTTTCGGTTTCTTCGTTCTGGCTTGCCAATAAATTTTCAAAAATCCGGCCTAACATTTCAGGGTCAACCGCAATTTGCTGATAATTTCCTGAACTTTCATCTACAGTAAAATCATAGTTTTCCAAAACGTCAACAAATGGAATTAGCCAATCGTCGAGTTCTAAATAACAGAATAACCTATCTTCTTCATTTTCGTCGAATAAACCGCCATTCAGGTAAGGAATTTTTTCAAATAATTTTTCATTTTCCAATTCACCGTTATTACCTAATATTACTGGTCTTTCCTGTACTTTTGTATTTAGTGTATTAAAAAATAATTTCAATAAAAACCGATGAAAATAATTTGATTCTTTTTTTATTGTACTGCTACAAATTAATCGTAATGGGATAATCCCTTTTTCTTTCAAAAACCAGCAAAAAATATAACGTCCAATCAAACGAACTGCAAATTGTTTTACCTGATTTTCGCTTGCTTCAACTTTTGCGGCTTTTGCAATTCCTACCAATGCATCAAAGCGTTCTTTAACCTGTTTGTAAAACTCTTTATTTACTTCTTTAATGTCGAGGCTTTTCCAAAATATGTCCGTTATTTCAGCTTTTGATTTTGAAGCAATACATGACCATTGCTCGATAATTTTATTATATTGTGTATTGGTTAATCTGTTGCGAAAATTAAGTATTCGCTTTTGCTCTCCATTATTAAAAACTAAAACAAGTTTGTTAAATTCAGGTGTGGTAACAAAATGTAAAAAATAAGGAGCCTTTGTTATCGCCTTTATTGCATCGGGGGTATTTTGAAAACTTTCAGCGCCGGGGTCATTGTCCACCAATTGGCTGATAGTTTCTTTTTTTATTTTTTTCAAAACAGCAAAACGAACACGAATATTTTGATTTTCCGCATTCAATCTGTATAACTGGGGTTGCACAGTTTGAGGCGCAGGCAGTAAATAGTCTTTTAATTTTTGTGTTTTAGGCGCAAGCAACTGAGGTGTTTTATTAGTGGTCGGTTCAATGCCAATCCATTCTAATAAAGTATATGCAAACTCAATTACATTTTCCCTGCTCTGCGATTGAGCCAGTTGGTCTAATTTATTATTGAGGTCTTGTATATTCATTTATTTCTTTGTTACTTTTTATTATGGGGCTAAAGCCCATTTTACTATTATTTATTAATTACCATCGGCTTAAGCCGATGGTAATTAAGGTTAAAAAATTTAAAGGCTTTAGCCGCATTGCGATAACAGCTTTTTAACAAATCAGATTCTACTCTATATCCTGTGTGTAAACTTTATTTCCCAGTATTTTACTTTGATTAAAAAAATACAGGTATTTATTGTTTGACATTATTTTACTGTTATTTTTAAACTTCAAAAAATTGTACCCTGCTAATAATTTTGATTTATTTTCATTTTTAAAACCAAAAGAAACACCACCTGTAATATAAAATTCAGGAAAAGGAATTAACCTTGTAAATACAAGCATCCCAATCTTTCCGGTTTGAGAAAAACCAATATCTATAAATTGATAAATATTATCAGATTCCAAAATATCTTGTATTTCAATTTTACATTCATCGGGATAAATATTTATAACTTCAAATAAAGAAGTGAAGGCTTCAAGTTTAGCCTCTAATATTAAATTTTCATCGGTTGTTTCAGGCAAATCAAGTTCATAATATCGCTCAACAAAGTTTTTATTTTCAATGTAAATTTCATACATAGCATAATCCATTAAGACATCCATATCTTGTTCTTCATCAAAAACAAGAGTATTCCCTTCAAGCATATTTAATTTTTTGCCTGCGCCTTTTACATCTAAATTTAATTCCTCACATTTAAGCAATTTCGTATTATGGTCTTTCCCTAATGCCCGAATTTGCTTGTATTGATTAATTATATTTACTTCAGGTATATATGGCTTAATTGTATTTTTTTTCGACAAATTACTGAACATAATAGATTAATTAAAAATTTGTACTAATTCATTCAATGGAGCCTTTTCTGTCTTTTCATCAGGTTTGTACTGATGTGCCAAACTGATAAATTGTTTTATAATTTCATCGCTAACATGTTTTTGCTGTCGGACTAATCTGTTAACTGTCCTTACTAATTTCATGCTTTGCTTGTTGATATAAGCATTTTGAGAGTATATTATACAATTATATATTTTTTCAATTTCTTCAACAGGATAACCATATTCTTGCATTTTAGCCGCTAAAAAATTAATTGCATTTCGTTGCGGTTCATTATACCTGTTGCTGTGTTCATCTTCAGCAAATTGATATTGTGCCATAAAATCTAAAATGTAATCTTCTGTTTCAGGCTTGTTTTTAAATTCATCTTTAAATCGTTTATTTTGTTCGCTTGTTGCTTTGATAGATAACAAACCCTCAGTAGTTGTAAGCAGTTCCCCAATTCTATTTTTATCGAAAGCAACAAAATAACCAGCCTCGTTTTTATCGTCGGTTAAATGAGCTAAATGAATAAATTCTTCATCTTCTTTTCTCATTTGAATTTTACCCCACTTGCCCTTTGGAAGATTTTTAATTTTTTCTTTGTAAATTAATTCAAGGATTTCATTGCGGTCAAATTCTCTCAGGTCGTCCATAAATAAATCTTCGGCAGCCAAAAGTTCAGATTTTTCATATATTTTCTGAAAAGCTTCCATACGCTTCTTTTCATCACGGCTATACAAATCTTCCGTGAAATCCTGTGGTATGGGTTCTTCATCTAAAACAGACTGGTCAGAGCCAATTGTATAACGAATTAGATTTATTTTATCTTCTAATTTTCTAATTAATTGCAGATAACTTTCTAATTGTTCTGTTGGTCGGAAATTGTAAACAAAAATCTCATCATGCAACGAGCCTAAACGATTTATACGCCCATTACGTTGTATCATGCGTACAGGGTTCCAATGTAAATCGTAATTTATAATTATCCCACAATCTTGTAAATTTTGTCCTTCGGAAAGTTTATCGGTTGCTATTAAAAAATCAATTTCTTTTTCGGCTGGCTTTAAATCATATTTTTTTGATATAGGCGCAAATCTTTTAGCAAAATTTTCTATTTCATTTTTTGTACCTAAAGCAAATTCAATGTTTCTATTTTGCACATGTATTGGTAAATTATCTTTGAGATATTTAAGCGTGTCTGCAAAATAAGTAAAAACCAGTACTTTTTTATCATTATTTTTATACAGCTCTTTTGCAAGTACCAAAATTTTATCATCTTTCTTAATCAGCAAATCAATTTGTTCTTTTAAAACGCTGATAACAGAAAGGTCTTTTTCAATATCTGCTTTCATTTGCGGAATATTGAACACTCCTGCATCTGCATTTATAGAAATAAAATCATCATTTCCCTGTTCAAAATTATCAATATCAAAATCAAGTTCGTCCTCATTTGCCAGTTGTTCATTATATTCATCAATGGCTTTATTTAAAGCTGTTAAATTTTTAACTGAAACTATTTTATTAAACTTCTCTAATTTTTCTTTAAAGTCTTTAAGTTTTCTTTCATAACTGTTAACCGAAAGGCTGATTGAGTAAAGCGAAGACTCTAATCGCTTTAAAAAGATAGTTCTGAAAATTCCATAAATACCAATTTGTCTTGACAATTCACGGTTATCATCCACATTTAATTTAAAATCATCTGCCCCTCTTTTTCTTCCATAATAAGCCCAGCGATATATATTGTAGCGATAGCATGGAAAACCAAATGAAAGCAAGCTTGTATATAAAATTTCTAATGACGATTGAATAGGCTTTTCCCGCTCGATATAATGAGAAAGTAAGTCTAAAGGATGTGCTAAATATTCCAAATCTGCTAAACTTGAAATGGTGTAATTGTAAGCCTTTGTTAATAAAATATCTTTTGCTGCAAAGTTTAGTAATTTGGTTTTGTATTGATTGGAAACATCATATTCTAAATTGTCAGGATATGACTTTGGAAACTTTTGTAATTTACCATTAATTTCAAGTCCTTCGGGATATTCTTTTTCAATGCCCTGTCTTGTGCGCCTTACGATAAATCTGTTTAACAGTGGCGTTAATTGTTCTTTAATTTGTTGAAAATTTATTACTCCGGTTTCTCGTATTTGCCTACGCATTTCCGTTTGCAAAAGTTCAAGTCTTTCTTTGAGTGTAAAATATTTTTGTTTATCTCTGTCATAAAATCTGCCCAATTTATAAATATTACCACCAGAGCCAAGCATAATCTGATTTGTTAAATCTGATAATTGATTATTGATAGGCGTAGCTGTGAGCATCAAGGTTTTTGCATTTTCGTTTTCTTGTCTCCATTTAATAAAAACATCAAAACGTGAACCTCCGGCAGAACGTAAATTGTGGCTTTCATCAAATACAAATAAACCTACAGGAATATCTTTTAAATCGTCTCTTATCTGATTTATTTTATTTACATCTTGTAAACTGTAAATTCTTGGAGGGTTTTCAATTTTAAAATCTGCAAATGCTTTTTCCCATTGAGAAATTAAACCAGCAGGGCAAATAACAACAACCCGTTGATTTTTAATTTTGAAAAAATATTCAACAACTTTAATAGCAGTGTATGTTTTTCCTAAACCCACCGAATCAGAAAGCATTGCAACACCCTGAGGTCTTTCTAATTTTTTAATTATGCTGTTTGCATTTTGAATTTGAAATTTCAATAATTGCGGTTTCCCTGAATTTGGGTCATCTATTCCAACTTTATCTTCTTTTTCATCTTGCAAGTCTTGTCCGTATATACGATACAAGGCATGAATATACATTTCATAAGGACTGAAACATAAATTTCCATGCTTACTTAATTGTAATATTTCTTCTTTAAAAATACCTGACCAATCTTCGCTTTCATTCCACAATTCCTCAAACCAAATACGATGTGAAGGATGTTGAGAAATATTTTTTCTAACAAAATTTACAGTTGCATTATTGTCTTCTAATTGATTTAATTCAAGATTTCCAAATAAACCCTGTTTTGTAAAATTTGAACTTCCTATAATTCCAACAGCGTTTTCTTCATCGCATCCAAAAATGTAACATTTTGCATGAAGAAAATTTTTACGATAAACTTTAATTTGCAGTTTTGAATCGTTGTTCACATTAAGATATTTACCTAATAAGTCAGCAACTTTTTGAAATTCTTCTCTTAATTTTAAGTCCTCCAAATCTCTTTTTAAATATTTTTCAGGAAAGTCAGGGTCTTGTATTGCTGGGTTTTTAACTTGATAAGCTTTTACTGATGGTTCTTCGCCCAAAAGTAATCTTAACGTAATATTTTCTCTTTCTAAATATGTTTTAAGTTCTGCGTATATTTCAACCATTCCTGGCAAATCCCAATAGCCTGTTGCAATAGAAATTTGAGTATATGATTTATCACTAATTAAACTTTTTAAAACATTACCAAGTTGATATTCATTTGAAGAATTATCAATTAATTTTAAACCTTGTTTCATCCGAAAATAATTTGTTTTTTAAAGGTCGGATGGAACTCGCATATAAAATTTTCATCCATTGGTTTATTTAACGAATATGCTCGGTTCATTTTTTCATTTTTCTTTTTACAAAACTCATTGCATCAGGTGCTAGCCTTTTTTCTTCGCCAATCGCAGTTTCAATTTTATCAGCAAGCCATAAAATGAGCAAATCATCTACATTTGTATCCAAAAATTCAGCAATTCTGAGTATTTGCTCTTTACTGGCTTTTCTTTCGCCTGTTTCTATTTTACTTGTTAATGCAGTATCAACTTCAAGATGAGCTGCAACCTGCCTGAGAAGAAGTTTTTTTTTCTCCCTTATTTCCCTTATTTTTTTTCCTAAATGAGTCATGTCATTTTTATATAGCTTGTCAATAATTGTCAAATGTAAAATTTAAATTTGTTTGTTTTATAAAAAGTAATGAACATTTAATTAACCACGAATTTGAGCAATGGCAAAATTACTCGCTCAATTATTTTTATTTTCATAGGTGCTCGTGAGCTCCCTTCGGTCGGTTGCACTCTTCCCAGAAGCTTAGATTTAGCGGTTGGTTATGTGGCTTTTGAGACCCGCCTGCCGGACGGGTAGGTGTGTGCAACGTGTGTAAGCGGCTGTTAATCCTAATTGCCCATCAGGGCAAAAAGAGGGAAGAAAAAAACAAAATAAATTCCTCGCAAATCACTGAAGCATCAACGATGCACTAAAGAAATATTGTTATCTGATTCTTAATTTTCATGTCAGTATCTATCTACTCGGGATTTCCAGATGCCTTGACGCTAACGGCCTGCAGCTATGCCGACGTTTCGAACACCTTAGACCTACGCGCATGGCGTCAGCCTAGCGTTTTCAATAAGTGAGATATGCGACTTAGGTGCTGTTAGTACCTGGGCATTTATACTTATCATTTTTATCACAATTCACTTTATGATTAAACTCATTTCTATTTATTTTTCAAACGAGGAAGAAAAAAATAAAAAAGACAGGGAAAACAGGAAAACTTATTTCGTAGCTTTGGATATAACGAATAGGTCGTGTGGCTACGAAATGTGTTTAACTGTGTGTGCTGAATTTTGCCTGTTAAAACTTATATTATTATTACATCAACTACATCCAAAAACTTTTAAAATAATTTTATAAAAAAATCATAATACTTTAGAGTAATCAATTCTTGATAAATTTAAAACATTAATAATATCATCTTTATAGATTAAAGCAATTTCTTCATTAGCATTAACGAATGTTTTTAATTCACTATACCAAATTCGATAATCTCCCCTTCCATTTGATCGATATAAAGAAATTTCTGTTTGTATGTCTTTATCTCTATTACAGAATTTGCCGATTAATTTAACCTTATTGTCTGGACCAAATTTTTGGCTATCATAATCATGAATATTGTTAATTCTTAAAAATTCACGGACTCCTGAAACAGCATCCATAATGCCTTTATTTAATCCCGTTTCAGTTGGAATTAAAATAGAATACGAAATATTTTTCTCTTTTAATACAGCTAAATTTATTTTTTCATTGCCAATAACTTGCTTAACTGTTTTTGTAGTCAATGACTCATCAATTATTTGCTTGATCATTTGCCCTCTATGTTCTCTTGCTGCCAATTCATGACTTCCTTGTCTAGCAAATTCAAAGTATTATCTTTCATTATCTGTTATCATACTTATATCTTCATATGTAAAATAAATATCAACTTTTTTCTCTAATTCAAGCAACTTAGATTCCAGCAAATCTAAATTTATACTTTTAACATCTAACTTATAAAATTCAATTAGAAGTGAAAATAAATTTGCTTTATTAAACCAATAACTATTTGAAGAAAATTTAAGGCTATTTATAATATCAATAGAATTTATCAAACCATTTAAACACCTGCTCCAATTTTATCTATAAATGGAATAAAAATACCTATTTAAAATCTTTCGTCGGGAAAAATCTGTTATTCGTCAGGTGTGGAAACTTTTTTATCGAAAAAGTTTTCATATTGAAATATTCGGATATATATTCGCAGCATGAAAGAAAAAACAGAATCTGTAATCCGGAAAGTCCGTAACCTTTATGTTAAAAAAGGTATAAAAAATGTTACAATGGATGATGTTGCTTCTCATCTAGGCATCTCTAAAAAAACATTGTATACTTTTTTTTCAGACAAAGATAAACTCGTTGAGGATGTTTTATTTTTTCATATTTCAGAATTTAATACCCTTTTTATGGGGCTGGCAGCGCAAAAAATGAATGCCATTGAAAAATTATATAAAGTAAGCGAGTTAGTTGGTAAGTTAATAAGTAGCGTACCTCAGGTAATATTGAACGACCTTCAGAAATATCATCCGGAAGTGTTAACCCGTTTTATTGAATTTAAAAGATCTCATATTCTTTTGCAGGTTAAAAAAAATATTGAAGAAGGACTAAAAGAAGGTCTTTACAGGAAAAATATTGATCCTGAAATAGCCTCCCGTTCGTATCTTGCGCTTTCTGAAACTTTATTTGATAAAGCATTTTTTCCAGATGGAAAATATAATTCAGGAGAAGTTTTTAACGAACTTTTTATGTACCATATCCGTGGAATTGCATCAGAAAAGGGGATGGCATATATTGATCTCGGCATGTAAATACGTTGCATGCTTCGACAAGCTCAGCACAGGCGCAACGTATCATACACGATCGGCAAGTAAATACGTTGCACGCAACGTATCATATTATAATACTAAAAAATAATCATTATGAGACTCACACTAGTTGTATTTGTTCTAATTTTTTCAATTGTTTCCTGTACACAGGATAAGAAAGCAAGGCTTGATTCGCTGAAGAAAGAACAAGAAAAAATTCTTGCTGAAATAAAATCCATTGAGGCAGAACTGGGAACAGAAACAAAGCATAAATTTGTAAAACAGGTTTCTGTTGTAGATGTCAAAAAACAGGATTTTAATCATTTTGTAGATGTGCAGGGCAGGGTAGATGGTGAAGAAAATGTAACAGTAACCGCACAAACAATGGGCATTGTTACTCATATTTATGTTACAGAGGGTGCAACTGTAAGGCAGGGACAGGTTCTTGCAGAACTTGATGCTGCTGTTATGAAGCAAGGCATTGAAGAATTAAAATCTACTCTTGTTTTTTTAACAGATATTTACAATAAACAAAAGGATTTATGGGATCAGAAAATTGGCTCTGAAGTTCAGTATCTGACTGCAAAAAATAATAAAGAGAGTTTGGAAAATAAATTAAAAACGATTGAAGAGCAATTGCAGATGAGTAAAATTAAGTCTCCGATTTCTGGCACTGTTGAAGATATTCCTATTAAAGTAGGTCAGTCGCTAGTCCCAGGTTTTCCAGCTTTCAGAGTTGTTAATTTTTCTACTGTAAAAATTATTGCAGATGTTGCCGAAGCCTATACTGCAAAAATAAAAGAAGGAAATAATGTGAAAGTTTTGTTCCCCGATTTTGAGAAGGAAATTGATGCCAAAGTTCGTTTTGCCAGTAAATATATAAATCCAATAAATCGTACTTTTCTTGTTGAAGCACGACCTTCTGAAGCAGGTGTAGAGTACCGCGCTAACATGGTTGCTGTTCTTAAAATTAATGATTACACTTCAAAAGATGCTTTTGTTTTGCCAATTAATTATGTCCAATCTGAAAGCAAAGGAAAATATTTATGGGTTGTAAAATCAGAAAATGGAAAAATGCTTACACAAAAACTTTTTGTTACAACAGGGCAATCATATAATGGGCAAATAGAGATTCTGACAGGTTTGCAGGAAGGTGAAAAAGTTGTTTCTTCAGGATTTCAGGAGCTTGATGAAGCTATGGAAGTTACGATATAATTAGTGTTGTATTTGTTTAAAGTTTCAGGTTTCAACCGCTGACTGAGCGCCTGCCTGTCCGGTAGGCAGGGAGTCGAAGTCAAGGTTTCTTGTTTAAAGTTTCAGATTATAGGTTTACAAAATGAAAAAATTAAAAGAAGTTTTTAAAGAATTCAAACCTACCAGTTGGGCTATTGATAATAAAACAAGCATGTATGTGTTGGTTCTGATTCTTGCCATTTTTGGTATTCAGAGCTATAATTCTATACCGAAAGAACAGATGCCGGATATTGTTATTCCTACAATACTTATAAGTACAATATATCCCGGAACATCTCCTACAGATATGGAAAATCTGATTACACGACCTCTGGAGAAAAATATAAAATCTATTAATGGCGTTAAAAAAATTACCAGTAATTCCGTTCAGGATTTTTCATCAATTGCTGTTGAGTTTACCACAGGTATTGAGGTTGCAGATGCAAAGCAAAAAGTTAAAGATGCTGTTGATAAAACAAAGAGCGATCTTCCAAATAATCTTCCCAAAGACCCTAATGTAGCAGAAGTAGACCTTTCTGAAATTCCCATAATGGTTATTCATTTGTCGGGAAATATTGATTTGAGCACACTGAAAAAATATGCTGAAATGGCTCAGGATAAAATAGAATCCTTTAAAGAAATTACAAGGGTTGATATTGTCGGAGCGTTGGACAGAGAAATTCATATTGATGTGGATATGTATAAAATGCAGGCTGTAAGCGCTTCTTTTTATGATATTGAAACCGCTGTAACGCGCGAAAATGTTGTGATTTCGGGAGGTACTATTGATATGCAAAAGATGCGCAGATCTATCAGAGTTGTTGGAGAATTTAAAAATACAGAGGTTATTGAAAATATAATTTTTAAAACATCAAGTGGCGCTATTGTTAAACTGAAAGATATTGCGAAAGTTCGAGACAGTTTCAAGGAGCAGGAAAGTTATGCGCGCTTAAACGGAAAAAATGTAATATCATTAAATATAATTAAGAAAAGTGGTGAAAATTTATTGAATGCTGCCGATAAAATTAAAGAAACCCTTGACGAGTTGAAAAGTAAAAAATATCCCTCGAAGCTCACGGTTACAGTTACCGGCGATCAATCTTATTTTACTCGGACAACGCTGAATGAGCTGAATAATACAATTATTATTGGTTTTATTCTCGTAACGATTGTCCTCATGTTTTTTATGGGATTGACCAACGCTATCTTTGTGGGTTTAGCTGTTCCTCTGTCTATGGCTATTGCTTATATTGTTCTTCCGGGCATTGATTTTACAATGAACATGCTCGTGATGTTTGCATTTATTTTTTCTTTGGGTATTGTTGTAGACGATGCGATTGTAGTTATTGAAAATACGCATCGCATTTTTAAATCAAACAAAGGTCGTTTGGATATAGTACAAGCATCGAAATACGCCGCGGGTGAGGTTTTTTTACCTATTTTTTCTGGTACATTGACAACCCTTGCTCCATTTTTCCCATTAATATTCTGGCCGGGAACTGTTGGCGAATTTATGCATTTCATTCCCATTGTATTAATCATAACCCTCTTTGCATCTCTCATTGTTGCATATACTATCAATCCTGTTTTTGCCATCACATTTATGAAACATGATGACGATAGCGCACATAAATTTAATAAGAAAAAATTATTGTTCATTGGCGGTGCTCTCACTGGTATTGGCATCATCACTAATTTTGCAGGGCATCCGGGAATTGGAAATTTTTTAATTTTTATTGCGCTGTTTTTTATTTTTCATAATCTGATCGGGTATAAAATATTAAGAGTATTTCAATATCGTTTTATTCCTGCCGTGATGAGGCGCTATGAAAGAATGATTCGCTGGACTGTTCAAAAAAATCGCTCATGGATGTTATTGACAGGTACTGTTGTTTTGTTCTTTATTACATTTATTATGATGAGTATTGTCAAACCAAAGGTTGTATTTTTTCCAAAAAGCGATCCCCAGTATATTTATGTTTATATCAGTATGCCCGTTGGGACAGATGTTCTTGCTACGGACTCTATCACAAAATTAATGGAACAAAAGGTTATTGAAGCCGTTGGTAAAGAAAATCCCGATGTTGAGTCTATTATTGCTAATGTTGCATTGGGAGCTTCCGAAAATATGTTTGATCGTTCTGTTACATCTCATAAAGGTAAAGTTACAATTTCATTTGTAGCGTTCTCAAAAAGGAAACAAGGTTCTACAATGGATTATATTGATAAAATCAGGGAAAAAGCAAAGGATATTAAAGGTGCAGAAATCACTGTTGACCAAAATACGATGGGACCTCCTACTTCCGGAAAACCTATCAATATTGAAATAAGCGGAGAAGATATTGAAGAATTAATTGTAACATCAAATAAATTTAAAAAATATATTGATTCTCTTGACATCACAGGTATAGAACAATTACGTTCTGATTTTGACAACAGCAAACCTGAAATTATTATTGAAATAGACCGCGAGCGGGCAAACAGAGAAGGTATAACAACTGGTCAGATTGGCTCTGAAATAAGAACGGCAGTACTTGGTAAAGAAATATCAAAGTATCGCGATGGTGAAGAACAATACCCAATTCAATTAAGGTATACAGAAACTGTAAGGAAAAATATTGATAAATTGATGAATTTGAAAATTACCTATAGGGATATGAATTCAGGGCTATTACGACAAATTCCACTTTCTGCTGTTGCTAAAGTTGATTACACCAATACGTATGGAGGAATAAAAAGAAAAAATGTTAAAAGGGTTATTACGTTGACGTCAAATGTACTTTCCGGTTATAATGCAAATGAAATTAATGCGCGCATATTGAAATCTGTTCCTGCTTTCCCTCATAATGAAAGCACTGAAATTAAACTTACCGGCGAGCAGGAAGATCAACAGGAAACTATGGGTTTTTTAAGTAAGGCAATGATGCTGGCACTGTTCCTTATTCTTTTTATCATGATAACGCAGTTTAATTCCATCGGAAAACCTTTTATCATTATAATAGAAGTAATATTTAGCATAATAGGGGTTTTGCTGGGTATAATGATTTTTGGTATGCCTTTTTCAATAGTTATGACAGGAATGGGTGTTGTCGCGCTTGCCGGAATTGTTGTGAGAAACGGAATTTTACTTGTTGAATTTACGGATGAATTAATTAAGCAGGGAATGAAAACAAGAGAAGCTATTGTTCAAGCCGGGAAAACGCGTATTACTCCGGTGCTTTTAACGGCAACATCAACCATACTGGGACTTATTCCTCTTGCAATTGGATTTAATATAGATTTTGAAGGTTTATTTGTAAGCTTTTCTCCCAACATTCATTTGGGTAGCGATATTTCTCAATTCTTTGCGCCTCTTGCTTGGACAATCATTTTCGGATTGACATTCGCAACATTTTTAACACTTCTGCTCCTTCCTTCTATGTACCTGATCATGTACAAGGGAAAACTAAAATTAAAAAGAAAATTAAGAAGAAAGTGATTCCAAGCTACAAAACAATCAGCCTTTTATTAATTATTTTTCCATCAACATATATTCGTACATTGTAAGACCCTTTTGCTATATCTGATACATCAAGAATCTGGCTGCCGTTTCTCTGTATTGTCATGCGAATTGTTTTTACATGATTTCCTAAAATATTATACAACTCAATATTTATGCTTTCTTTTGAAAAGTTATTGAAAAATATTTTTGTGAAATCATTACAGGGATTAGGGAAAATCATAAGGTCGTTATTCATTTCTGATTTAAAAATTCCTGTTCCGATAGTAACATGCACCAATACAAAAGAAGTATCATTGCCACAGGAATTGCCGGCAATCAGCGAAACTAAATAATCGCCGGGATTCTGATACAAGTGATAGGGATTCGCATCAATACTGTTTGAATAATCACCAAAGTCCCAGAAAAAATTTTCAGCTTCCTGCGAAGTATTTGTAAACAATGCGACAAAAGGAGCATCTGCTGTATCGGCATTGATTGTAAAACTTGCAACAGGAAGTGGATTAAACTGTACTGAAATGGTTTGTTCTGTTGTATCAGCACCTCCCGGACCGGATGCAATTAATTGAACCGTATGATTGCCCGTGCTTGTATAAATTACAGAGGGATTTGCCAACTGACTTGTTGAAGGGTTTCCTCCGGGAAATGACCAGAAAAAAACATTTGCATCTGTAGATGTATTGCTGAATTGAACAGACTGACCCTCGCAAATAGTATCTTCGTTGAAAATAAAAGAAGCAACAGGTACTGCAAAAGGTTGTTTGACCCAAACACCATCTGAAATAGTAATGTCTGAATATAATCCCGCGCCATTTTTAGATTTTACAGAAACAAAATAAATTTGATCATAGATTAAGGAAAGACCATTCAGCGTGAAGTCTGTTGCTGTTCCCGCGTTTGTCCAGTCTGCAATATCATTATTTCCTGCGCTTGTTCCAATGCAATAATAATAATTTGTTACACCCGAATTCGCATCTGTAGCTGCATTCCAGTTTGCAGATAACTCATTCGTAACATATATGGTATCTATGTCGTTTCCTGTTCCGTCTTCTACGTTCAGTAATTGTGAAGGCGGCGTCCAGTCTACATTCATATCATAATATGCAATAGACGAAATATTGCCGGCAGAATCAGTTGCAAGCGATTTTATTTTTGCACTAATGATTGAAGGGTGTGAATTCTGATAACGTACGTCGCTGTTTGCAGTTCCTACAGTTACATTTACCGTTGGGTAGCGTGACCGGAAAACTTTTAATTCACCAAAAGAAACTTTTGCATGACCGGTTCTGAAGGATACAAAATTTCCGGGTGTTGTGTGCGGAGAAGGGTCTGTCCACGTGCCAATCAAGGCATCATTCCTGTAAACGTCTATTTTTCCTGTGATGCGGTCGTGTATTATTTTTACATCATACCACTGTCCGATATTTATTGTAATACTATTTACAACTTTCATCAGAACAGCATTGCTATTTGTAACTTTATAAAATTCGAGCTGGCTTGATTCCTGCCGGAAAAAAATAAAATAGGAATTCCCTCTTTGCGGAACATCTCCTGTATCACAATGAAAATGGAAGCCATATCTGCGCTGATTCGCTCCGTATGCCTGCGATTCCAATCTTGATGTGAAATGGTAAATATACCGGTTCGATAAATTCTGATTCAGCGAAGCATATATATTTGTATTATTTATAGTACTGTCTCCCTGATACAAATTTCCTGTAACAGCGCTCCAGGAGCCGGTTCCGGCAGGACTCGCCCATATTGATGAATTTAAAACATCAAAATTATCACCAAAGAACCCACGCTCGGCATTTGCGCCCCAATATTGTCCGTCATAATCGAGCACCTGATAATATGATTTTTCGAGTCCGCTGCCTCCCACATTGTCTGCATCAGAAAAACTTGCGCTAAAATCACCTGTAACCCAGTTTGCAGGTACTGAAATGGATGTGGATGGGGGCGTAACATCCGTCTGTCCGATTTTTTTGAAATGCATCGCATCAAATGCAATACTTTCACTCGATATTCCTGTCGAATCGCCAAGATATACATAACCTGATTGTCCCTGTGCGAAATTAAATGTGCCAAGTGAAACCCATTGCGCTGTATATTGAGATTGATTGATTACAACATTCGTAATACCACCGTTGTGATGTACTTTATATTTTGCGCCTACAGCATTTGAATTAATTCCTCCGGGAATGTAGGCAAGTACTTCATAATTGCCGGCCGTTGGTATATTCGGCTTCCATGTTACATAGCAAATATCAGAATTGCTGCTTTCTGTTAATGTGTACCAGTAATGTCCGTTGTAACCTCCGAGTATATCACGGAAATAGCGCTGGTGCGATGAATTCGTGCTGTTGTTCATGTAAAATCCATGATTGTAAAATACATCGTCTATGATTGTATCATTGTAAGTAACTTCTGTTCCTCTTGCTTTTGTAGTCCATGCAACGCCTCCATTTGTACCGGCAGCATCAAGATTTGCATAACCATTGCTGTAACCCGGCCAGTCGTAATACGCATCAATCCCGTTATAGTTTGGCCATGGACTGTTATTTTTATTTCCATAAGGATCATTAAAAATCAAGGTATGCTGATTCTGAACATAACCAATAGCAAGTGTGAGATGCCCCGATGAAGTCAGATAATTACATATAGGATGCGGGTATCCAAGATCTATTTCCGTAATTGTATTTGTGTATGTGCATTGATATGTCCACAATTGGTTAGATGTTAATCCATGATTTTCAATATATATTTTCTGTCTTGAATTAGGTCCATAAGATCCCGTCCACATAAAGCCATAGCCCCCATAAGATGTTTCTCCACCACCAGTAGTTGCAGTTGTTTCATAATAAATTTCTCTGTACCTGTAGCGGTCGGCAACATAAGCACCGTATAAACTCGTGTGTGTCCCATAACCATTACTTGTAGTAATTGGCCATTCGGGTAAAAGATTGTAATAAGCAAAAGCCATAACACAGGTAGTAGGAGCGCAGGAACCATAGCCATAGTGCCATTCAGGAGTGTCGTACACCTGATGAACATAAGGTACTATTCCTGGAATTTTTGTAATAGCATTTACATTTCTCGTGAAATTAATATTTTCTGCTAATTGACCAGAATGCTGATAATAATTTACAGCTTGTGATAAAGATTTTTGCGCAATATTTAAACTTGTTTTTAGAATTCCTTTTCGATTATAATTATGAAAATAAACATCAGAACCATCAATGCAGGGTGCCATTTCATGTATTGATTCTGTATTCGTCAGCGCAATATTTTCTGTACTTAGTGCATTTGTCAGAAAAATATCAGAACCAATAAATTGAAATTCTTCGGAAGTTGTACGGCTGTAAACAATGTTATAAGAATTATCAAGCCAACGTGCTCCGCCACCTTTACCAATTTTATTAATCTTTTCAGAAGATAAATTCCATGTAAATAAGTTTCCGTCTAAGCTTGAAAAGAGCAGATAATTCCCATCGGGCGACCATTGCGGATAAACGTATCCATTTTTATCATCGCTTATTTTTTTCTTTGCTCCGGTTTCAATGCTGATAAGAAAAAATTGATCGTTGTTATCATTGTAAACAAAATATTTCCCATTCGGTGATATTGCTATGATGTTTGAATACGTGCCAATATTTATTTTTTTATCGGATGTTGCATTTTTTATATGAACTTCATTTTCTATAGAAAACAGAATTGTTCCCGAATTGCTGAAAGATACTTGCCCGCACAGCGAAACAGGAGCGTGTAGCAGGGAATAAGAACCCGTGTTCAAATCATAAATTGCAGGCGACTGCATTCCATTTTGATTAATGAATTTGAATCCTATTTTTGTTTTGTCGGGAGAGAGCGTATAGTATCTACCACAGCCGGGAGCGGTAATTATTTTTTTTAATTTTCCATCTTTAATCAGATAAATGGAATTTGCTGTATTATCGGTTGCAATTAAGCCATAAGCAGACATTTTCATATCGGCAAAATATCCCTCTGCTTCGGCTTTATAAGCAAAATCAAAATTTTCTTTTTGCGCAAAAATGGCAAATGAAATCAATTGCAAACACAAAAATGCAATGGCTGTTTTATTAAAACTTTTTTTCATGACAAACGGGTTGTGGATTATTAATACAAATGTAGCATTTTTTTCAACCAAGCTAAAAAAAAGCGATGTAATCTGTGATAAAACAAACAAACAAATTCTCTGCCCAACAACATTTTTTCATTTCACAATTTTGTGTTTTCTTTGTAAGAGAAACAATTAATAATAGTGCAATCTAACGTTTTCTCAATATCACAGTTTTGTGTTTGCAAAAGTTTAATGCAAACTTACCTGTTTCACAGCTTATGTAGTTTACGTTATACTCTTTTTAATGTTAAATTTGGCAAAGCATCTCTTTATACGCTGAACGAATTCAAAGGGTCTCCTTGCCCCGAGCTTGCCTGTTTCACATTCGGCAGGTTCAAAGGGTCTCCTTGCCCCGAGCGAAGTCGAGGGGTCTCTTTCTCTCTCTCTCTCTCTCTCTCTCTCTCTCTGTAAACACTACGTTTCACGATATTTCTACGTATTAATGGGTTTGTATTTTTCATATAAGCCACCTTAATCGTACTCTGTACAAAATAATCCATTTTAATACTAACATAAAAATTTATACAATGAGATATAATATAAAATTTATAACTGTAATTACAGTAGCATTCATACTTCACTTTTCGTGCATTGCACAAGAAAACAGCAATGCGCCTACTTATTATATGCAGTACCAGTTTTCTGGTAATGTTTTAAATAGTACTGATTCTGTTTACAATATAATTTATCACATTTCAGTAAATGAAATTATTAATGTGAAAAAAGTACATGTTCAGATTGGAACAACAGAGGGAGGGCATCAAATTTTATCGCAGGTTATTAATGCCACCGGAGTCTCTCAAACTTTCCCTGATGGGCTTAGTTACAACAAGACTGGAAATAAAATAGAGCTGGGACTTGGCAACAGATGCCCAAACCAACAATTTATTTCTGTAAAATTAGAAGACAATCAGGGAAATATTATTGAACCTGAATTTTTATTAAACAATTAAAATCTATTACAATGAAATACTTTTATTTATTAATAATTCTGTTGGCTTTCTGTATAACAGGCAGCGGACAAGTGAATACCACAAATTACACAGTAACAATAAAGCCAGACAAAGATGCTCTTGTTACCAATGGTGCCCCAACAACAAATTATGGAAATTATACTTTGTTTAAATCTTTTGCAGGTAGTGCCTACGGACAGGGTATTCCAAATCTTTATTACAGGTCTTTAATAGAGTTTAACTTATCTGCTATACCGCAAAATGCGGTTATTAAATCGGCAGTTTTAACTTTATACGGGATAGCTCATGAACAACTTACACAGCCAAATGCAAGTTATTTACAAAGGGTTTCAGCTACATGGAGCGAAAGTACTGTAACTTGGAATAACCAGCCTGCCAGCGTTACTGATAACAGAATTGGTTTGCCTTCGTCAACTTCTGCCACTCAAAATTATACTGTAGATGTTTCTTATTTTGTTCAAAATTGGATAAACGGAACACTTGCTAATTATGGTTTTTTGTTTAAATTGCAAAATGAAGTAAAATACACAAGTATGTCTTTTGGATCAAGTGATAATAGCGATACAACAAAAAGACCGGTGCTGGTAATAACTTATTCAACACCCGGAACAATCACAGATTATTATCCATCTAACGATTCTTATGTGAACAATATTTTAACAACAAGCAATTACGGATTGGAAGATAATATAAATGCTGCATTTATTAGCAGAAGCAACGGCTATTTCAGAGGCTTGATAGGTTTTAATATTTCCAATATTTTGACAAGCGCTGTTGTAAATTCTGCCAGCCTGAAACTAACCGGAAAAGAATTTTCAGGAACAAATAATGCCGTATATTTAAGAAAAGCTACTTCATCATGGGCAGAGTGCGGAGTAACCTGGAATAATCAACCCACAACCACTACAACAGGGCAAATCAGTCTTGCTCATAGTGGATCTCTGATTGATAATATTGTTGATGTTACTACTTTTGCGCAAAGTTGGGTTACTACACCTGCAACTAATTACGGACTGCAAATGATATTGCAGACAGAAAGTACGTATAATGTGAGCAAAAGAAGTTATTATTCTAAAGATGATTTAACGGTTTCTAAAAGACCTGTTCTAACAGTTAATTACACTGAGAAAGCAAACACTGCCTGCGATGCTATTGGAATACCTTACGGTACAAATTGCTTTTATCTTACCGATACCGTAATATGGTTGAAATTTGTGGCAGAACATAAAAATTATTCTATATCGCTTGGCAAGCTGAATTCTAACGTAACACCTGTTGTTACATCTGCTGCCTTTTATAGTGGTGATTGCTCTTCTCTTACTTTAATGAAATCATTAAACATTTCTGTTTTTAATGATTCTGTTTCATTGGCTGATACTAATTTCACTGCTGGAAACATGTATTTCATTAAGATTAAAAGAAGCATAAATACAGTTATTTGTAAAAATTTTGTAAATATTGGGTTTGGTGGTTATGATATTCCTCAATTGAGCACAAATTCATTTATTGTTTGTGAAGATGCTTTAGCTAATTATAATGGTAATTTTAATTCAGACCAACAAACTTTTCAAACATCTTATACATATTTGCCTACACTTATCGGAACAACATCCTCAAATGGACCTAATGGGCAAGTTGCAATTCATACTGATAATGACGACCCAATTAATAATTATTGCAGTATGTGGCAGCTTCCTAATGGCTGTGGAAATGTGTTATTATGTGATGATTTTTTTGTTGGTGATGGTACTTATTTGTCAATGCCAACAAGCAGGGTTAGTTGGAAAGTTACAAATGTTTCTGTAAGACAAAATACGCATTATGTTTTTAGATTTAAAGCTAAAAATCTTATTTCTTTTGGCTCTGCTTCTGATTCTGACCCTGTTTTGAGGTTTTTAATTAATGGAATACCACAAACATTTCGAAACATAAATCCACAAACAACAGAAGCACCTTTGCCACCTAGTTCTGATTTTACTACTTATTATGGATATTGGTGTTCTAATAATACTCAAACTATAGATATTGCAATTGCTAATGTATCTGCACATATTTATCAAACAGGCAATGATTATGCAATAGATGACATATCATTTTTTGTTGATAAGCCTCCTGTAAGCCTTTTTAACAATATTTCCCCTGTTTGCAGTGGAGTTGATGTCCCTTTGATAATTACTAATACAGATTGTTATCAATATAGTTGGTTTAATGGAGCTAACTCAACCTCTACTTCTTTTTATGCTACAACAAATTTAGCTTCTGAAACATTACCTTGCAATGTAACTGTAACCAATACAATACCAACTTGTACTATTGGGGCTGAAACTGCCTTTGTTACTGTTTACGGTAACCCTACTTTTACATTAAATGATGGGCTTTATTGCTTTCCTGATCCAGCAATTCTTACTCCTGATAATTTAACACCAGATGACCCGTTAAATGGTACGTTTACCTTTATATGGTATCCAACCACAGGACTTTACACGGATGTTGATTGTTTGATACCTTATACAGGTGGTTCATCGAAGATTGTGTATGCTAAACCATCAACTCAAACAGATTACACATTAACCGTTTCAAATCATCAATGCAGCCATTCTGAAACCGCTACTGTTTTTGTTGGTGCTAACCCAACCAATGCAATCACTTATTATGGTTTACCAATTATTTGTATTGGTGGCTCACTTGAACTGTATGCAACACCCGGCTATTCTTACCAATGGCAGTATTCTACAAGTGCATTAGGTCCTTGGAATAATGTAGGAATTGACAATTATATGTACACAGCGACAACTGCTGGTTATTATCATGTTATAATAACTTCAGGAAATTGTTCCGTAACAACAAACCCACCAGTGCACATTAGTTATACTCCTTACAATTATCCTACTGCTACCATAACGGCACCTTCGACCCCCGCTTGCTCTCCTGTTATTTTAACAGCTAATAGTGGTTCAGGTTACAACTATCAGTGGTATCAAAATACTACTCCTATTGCTACTCTGATTACAGGTGCTACATCAATGTCTTATAATGCACAACAAGCCAATAGTTATTTTGCAGTTGTAACAAATCCCTATGGTTGTTCCACCGAATCAAATGTAATAACAACATTGTTGTCTCCAATTATAAGCGCTGGAGCCGACCAATGTATTGCACCCGGGGAATCTGCGCAATTAGTGGTTACAGGTTTTCCGGTTAATTCAGGAATTCAATGGTCTCCAACCGGCTCCTTAAGTTGTACAACATGCGCCAACCCTGTTGCTACTCCAACTGCAACAACAATCTACACCGCTACTATTACTGCGCCAAATGGTTGTTCTGTTAGTGATGCCGTTAAAATTTCGGTAAGTACCTGGGCTAAGTTCCCATCAGGGGCTGGTACAGAAAAAAATATTGGCTTAGTGCAAGATTGTAACAATAATGTTTATGTAGGTGGGACTATTAGAAATAGCGGTTTACAATTGGAACCAGGAATATTTATAGATGTTCCTAATTATTGTTATGTTGCAAAATATAATTTCTGCGGCGAAGTTGTTTGGTGGAAGGGCATTTCTGCCTCTGACCCATCAAATATAACAATAACGGCGGTTGGTAGCCATAGTAATAATAGTATCATCATTGGTGGTAATTTTAATGGGCAAGTTAATTTTGGAAATGGTAAAATTTTAAATACCAGTGTTGAAAATGCATATATAGCAAGTTATGCATCTGATGGTTATTGTCAATGGGCTATTCCAATATCAGGAATTGCAACTATCAAAGATATTTCTAATATTGATAATTGTTATTACAATGATAATTATTTTTATGTTTTAGGAGAGTATACTTCACCTACTTTAACTTGTGGCTCAATTACATTGAATAATACGGGAGGCAGCAATTACACTAGTGACGTTTTTTTGTTGAAAAAGTTTTCAAATGAACTGCCTAGTATTAGTGCGATGTCGAATATTTATGATTGTACAAGCGCTCCTGATTATGGGTATTCGGTAGCAATTGGTACGATTATTTATATTGGTGTACGTGTAGGAAATGTTGACAAAATACAGGTTTATAATGCTTCTAATTTTTCTTATGTAACATCTTCCTGGATTAATGCTAAAGTATATGATTTAGCAGTAAAATTACCACCGTATGGTGAGAAGATATACTGGACTGGCACAACAGATGCCGGGCAAATGATGTATGGCGTAAAAACAAGCTCCTCTTTTCCTTATCCATCATACGATCCTGTCTTTCCTTCACCCATCAACGGCGAAGGCGAAGCCAAAAAAGTTAGCTTCGACGATAATGGCAACTTCTTTGTGGCTGGGAATTTCTGGTCAGATTTTGTTAAAATACCTCTTACTCAGTCAAACCAGTTAGATAAATTAAGCAACCAAGACCTCTTCCTCTACAAATTAAACAGCGGTGGTGGCTATGAGTGGGGAAAAAATTATGGGACGTATAATAGTGGTTACAATTTTTTAAACGGATTTGCAAACCATAATGACTTGATGTTTATTACAGGTTGGTATACCGGAACTCTGGAATTTAATAATTATGCTACAGCAACTGGGGCAGGAGATATTTATGTAGCAAGAATACGCGACAACGGAACTGAGCCACAGGCATTCAGATATGTGAACAATGAAGAGCAAAACGAAGAGTATATTCCTGTAGAACCTATTGCACCTGCTCTAATAGCTGAAAATAATTATAAGGTTTACCCCGTACCTGCTAATAAAATGCTTAATGTAGAAATTTCATTGGCAGAATTATGTAATGTAGCAAGTATAGACTTGTTTGACCTTGCTGGAAAAAAAGTTGCATCTGTAACTAAAACATCAGTATTGAATGAAAAGGTTTCGATAGATGTTGCTTCCCTACCGGATGGTATTTATTTATGCCGCATAAACACCGGCAACGATATGGTAAGTTATAAAATTGTAATTCAAAAATAATCAAAAAAAAGCAGAGTGGGCAAAGTGTTTGCCCATTCTGCTTTTTTAAAATGTTTCTATTTATGAAAAAAGAAATTGCCTTTTTATTAATAATGTTTTTAATAGCCGCTAAATCATACACTCAGGTAAATGTGAACGATTCACTTGCACTTGTTGATATATACGATAATATGAATGGCACGAATTGGCCAAACTCTTCTAATTGGTTAACAGGGAATGTTTCAACATGGTATGGAATTACAGTTCAAAATCATCGTGTAATAAGATTTATAGCGGGCTCCAATAAAATTCTCGGAACATTACCTTCAAGTATTGAAAATTTGACTGACTTGAGAACGCTAGTCTTAATAAGTAACACTAGTTCTTACTACGAGAACCACATAGGCCCATTACCCCCCGAAATAGGTAATCTGCAAAATTTAGATACTTTGCGCATAGAGTACTGTTATGTCCCCGGCGAAATCCCCCAAACCATAGGCAACCTCACAAATTTAAAAGTGCTTAACCTTTCAAATAATAATTTAACAGGTAGTATCCCCGCCAGTATTGGGAATTTGGTGAATTTAAAATACTTAAACCTAAGTGTAAATAATATAACTGGCTTTATCCCTGTAGAAATTGAAAATTTAATGAATATAAAATATCTTCAATTGGGAGTAAATTTATTAACAGGTACTATTCCTTCAGAGTTGGGATCTTTGAATAATTTAAAAGAATTAGGATTAGCCGGAAATCAACTTACAGGAATAATTCCTCCACAAATAGGTAACATAGATAGTTTGGAGCTTTTTAGTGTGTTAAATAATCAAATAATCAAATATATTCCTTCTGAATTTTGTAATTGTACAAAACTAAAGTGGTTGGTGCTTTCAAATAACCAGATGAGCGGTACAATTCCTCCCTGTTTAGGTTTAAAACCAGAGATAACAATTGGGTTAGATAACAATCATTTCTCGGGAGCCATTCCTGAAACATTTGCAAGTAATAACTATTATCAAACTGTAAGCGCTTACAACAATGATTTAGATAGTATGCCCGATTTTTCAGCATTTTGCCAAACGCCAATAAAAGGTATAGATGTGCGCTCTAACAAAATGACCTTTGAAGATTTTGAGATGCAGGCTTGCTTTGTGCACCCGATTTACTGGCCACAAGACAGTGTGCATTGCCCAATTGATACCATGATTACAATAAATACACAAGCAAGCTTTACCGCACAAGTTGGAGGCACAGCCAATTATTACAGTTGGAGAAAAAACGGAGCAGCCTACACAAGCAATGCAAGCGGTGAATTAAATTTCAGTAATTTCACAGCCGCCGATACGGGCGTTTATACCTGCACTATAACAAATCCTATTGTGCCCAATTTAACACTTTACCGTTATCCCATACACATTGGTTTAGACACCAACGGCGTAGGCATACCCTATACGCAAAAAGAAGAATTTGAATTTAGCATTGCGCCCAACCCTGTAAATTCAAGTGCTGTAATAAAAACTCAGATTCCAAAAAGAATTAGGAATTACGAATTAGGAATTACGAATTGGGAATTACAAATTACGAATTCATTGGGTGTGCTTGTAAAAACATATCAGTTGAGTTATGATGTTACTGAAATAAGTGTTACGGATTTTAGCTCCGGTATTTATAGCGTACAATTAAAAGCAAATGGTCATGTTTTGCAAACAAAGAAAATGGTGGTGGTGCGGTAGTGTTGGCTACCAAGACCTCTTCCTCTACAAGCTATACTCAAACTTAACAGGTTTGAAAACCAGTGTCGTGTTTTTTGAAAGAAATGCAAACATGTTTAGGTTGAGTTATACTGAGCGTCTCTGTTTACAAGGAAGAAGTTTTGTAAATTTGTGTAGTCGAAGTATAAACAGCAATGGTGGGTATTTGTGGGGTGGTAGATATGGAGAAACACAAGAAACGCCAGTCCGCCAAAAGTCGGATTGGCGTTTTGCTATTAAATAAACGGATTAATAATTTTCAATGATTTTTCAATAATTTGGTTATGTTGCAGGTCTTCTGTATAAAGTATTTTGCAATTACATTGTAGAGCAGCAGAAATAATCAAACTATCATAAAAAGTAAATTTATATTTTTCGGCAATAGTGCAAGCATATTCAATAGTGCTTTGTTCATTAATGTGTAGTCTGTTGTTTTTACAGCTTTCAGCAATAGTTTGTAATGCTTCTTTCCATGATTTAGAAAACTTTTTTGTAAGAATATTTGACAGTTCCTGTATAACTTGAGTACTGATAAAAGAATTGCATTCAGTTATTAGTTTGCGAGCAATAGTTTGTTTTTCAATTTCAGTATCAGAGTAAGCATAAACAAGAATATTGGTATCAAAAAAAACTTTATCTTTCATTAGCTTCGTCTCTGTTAAATTTAAAACCTCTGGTATCAATGCTTACAGCGTCAAAGCTGACTTCTTTTTTTTTAGCCTGTATTTCGTCTTTTTCTTCATCAACAGGAAAAGCAATAATCTCAATGACTCTACCTATATAATTTTTAGGTATAGGAAAAGAGAGAATATTTCTATCGGCGGTAATTAATGTTCGTATCATAAATTATAGTTTGATATGGATTAAATATACACTTTAGTTTAAGTATTAAAATACCATGGACACAATATAATAAATACAAAGATAATATACTTTATGTTAATAATGCGAATTAAGGGTTGATATTACTTAAACCAAAATAGTTATAAACATCAGATTGTCAATAACTTATGTGAATTTATATTGCATAAGGCATTGATAATCAGTATATTAAATGCGTAAATCAAAACGCGTTAATATCATGATTACCAATGCCAAAAAACTCGATTTAGTGGCCATATAC
>Ga0209417_1000754_pt1 | contig 68802 bp, 61 predicted proteins | sample RifGroF2_FD_184002 | JGI IMG/M metagenome (GOLD analysis project Ga0209417, IMG submission 184002) | Groundwater microbial communities from Rifle, Colorado, USA - Groundwater F2 (SPAdes) (version 2) | ecosystem: Environmental > Aquatic > Deep subsurface > Groundwater | place: Rifle, Colorado... | reverse complement strand
ACATTTGTGTTGCGCAGAAATAAGAGGATTATGGTCGAGATAACGCAACTAATCTTTGTAAATAACTGATTGCACCATAAATGAGCCATATAAGGGGCTTTAGCAATTATAGTGCCGAACAGAATTGGCAATTCGTTGCAAATTTTTCAAATTCTTTCAAATTCGCTTTAATTACTTTTGTCGAATGCGCTTACGTCTTTCGCACTTGTCATAACTCCTTTATTTACGTATCTAATCATTCTATATTCTATGTTCTTTATTCTGCGTTCTATTTTAATTTTTTTAGTTGCAATTAAGTACATAACCTGTTTTAATAGTCTGATAATTTTTTCAAAATTAAATAATATGCTAATTCTGGAAGTATTATTTCACCTCTAAATAATATTACTGGTCGCGATTGAATTTTCCCGTTAATCCGCGGTTAAGTGCTTTAAAATTAAACACTTACTTCAATCGCGGGATTTACTACCCTGAAGGGTATGATTCCCCTAAATTTAAACCAGAGGTAAATTTTTTTTAGTACAATTTAAGGAGTACAAAAGTGAGTACAGGCAAAGTAAAATGGTTCAATTTAAGTAAAGGTTATGGTTTTATCACTCCTGATGGCGGCGGCGACGATTTGTTCGTTCACCATTCAGAAATTAAAACCCAGGGCCGCGCAAATCTCAGCGAAGGCCAAAGCGTTACGTTTGAAGTCGGCCAGGGCAAAAAAGGCCCATGTGCTACAAATGTAGTTCCTGCCTAAGGTTACAACACAACTTTGACACAGAAAGCCCTGATTTTTCAGGGCTTTTTTTATGCCTCCACCTCCCCTCTTGTCATTTCGACCGGAACGCAGCGTTGGAGCCGAGCGGAAACCCCATTTATGGGGGAAACCCCCGAGTTATTTAGAAAGTTTTTTGCCTTGAATAAAAACTTTTGAGGGGGGAGAAATCTTTCAAAACCTTCTACGAATTTTTTCGTTGACAATTACGAATTTATTCGTATAGTCTTTCTTGAGGTTTAAAAAGAAAGGAATTTTATGCCGCGACATAAAATAATCGGCCCTACCGAAAAAGAGCTGGAAGTCCTTATGGTTCTTTGGGATACAGGCCCTGCCACAGTTCGGCAAATCAACGAACAAATCAACAAAAAACACAAAACCGGCTATACCACAACCCTGAAAATCATGCAGATTATGACCGAAAAAGGCCTACTTATTCGCAACGATTCCGGCTTCCAACATATTTACCAGCCGACAGTTACAAAAGAAAACATCCAGGAGCAATTAGTAGGCAGCCTGCTCGACCGCGCTTTCGCCGGTTCCGCGGAAAAATTAGTTATGAGGGCCCTTTCCGCCAAAAAAATCTCTCCGGAAGAATTAGCGAGGATCAAAAAATTACTGAATGAATTAAAGGAGAAATAAAATGGAAATTTTGCATAACATATTTTTACAATCGATTGTTCAGCGTTTCGGCTGGACCCTGATTCACTTCACTTGGCAGGGAACTTTAATCGCGATTCTGCTTGCGATAGCTTTAAGACTGATGCGCAAATCATCTTCCAATGTTCGCTACACCGCCGCCTTTTTAGCTTTAGCTGTCATGGCAATTTTACCCTTAATCACAATAAGAATGATAAAAATTGCCGTTCCCGCCGCCAATCCAATTCTTTTGGCTGCAAACAATATTCAACCCCTCAAAATGACAAGTCAAATCGATACCTATCTCCCTCAGCCTAAACCACTTACAAAAACATCTTCACCCCCGAAATGGTCATTAAAAGACAGATTTATTAAGACCGCCGAATCACTTTTGCCGCATTTAGTTTGTTTCTGGCTTGCCGGCGTATTCATTTTAAGCATCTGGTATCTTGGCGGCTGGACGCAATTGCAGAGACTTCGCAGACAAATGGTTTCGCCGGTCTCCAATGAAATAACAGCAAAATTAAACCAGCTTTCACAAGTACTTGGCATACATAAAGTAATCGATATTTTCCAATCCGTTTTAGTCGTTGTCCCAACGGTTATAGGCCATTTCAAACCTGTGATACTTTTACCCGCAAGCGCAATTACAGGTTTGAGCACTGAGCAAATCTCTGCGATTCTCGCGCACGAGCTTGCCCATATAAAACGCTGCGATTATCTTATAAATATTTTGCAGACTGTTATTGAGATACTCGGTTTTTATCACCCTGCCGTGTGGTGGGTTTCATGCAAAATCAGACAGGAGAGAGAAAACTGCTGCGACGACATCGCCGTCCAAATCACAGGCGATAACATCAATTACGCCCGTGCTCTTGCAACAATGGAGGAAATCCGTTTTGGCAGTGGCAAACTGGCAGTCGCCGCAGCAGGCGGAAATTTATTTGAACGAATCAAAAGACTCCTCAGCGATAAAAATTCAAATATTGAAAAACGAAGCTGGCTGCCGTCTGCGATTGTAATTTTGCTGATTGCAGGTTTATTAATTCCAATGACAATGACACTTAGCAGTTGTGATAAGCAAAAAATCGAACAGTCTGGAATGAACGCAAAGCTCAACAAAATTGATATCGATACTGCAACAAAAGATGATGTCATAAAAATTTTCGGACAGCCGGAAAAATATGTTTGGGGCCAACAGGTTTTTGACAAAGAAAATCTTCCTAATCGATATGTAATGATTTATCCGGATAATTTCCACGCGTTTATTGGTAATAATCACGTTGTAGAATTGCGGTTCGAAGGGCCGAGTGATTATGTTTTCGACGATGGTCTTACTGTCGATTCTTCTCTTGAAAAAGCTTTCGAAGTATTAGGAGGGCCAAAAGAAATTGTTGAAGGAAAAAATAACGAATTTTTAGATAATGTCTTTTACAAAAACATAGAAGGCAGAAAAGGCTACGGTTATTATGCAGTTCCCGAAAAAAATGTAAGAATCTGGATAGCTGATGATAAGGTAAAAGCAATATATTTAAGGCGAAGCAATTCCAGCGCAGGGCCAAACAGAAAATTAAGAGCCGATGAACTGCCCGAAGGCAGCATTATAGATGCCAATGGCCATATCGTTGACAAACTCGATCATCCGTTTGTAAACGATCCGCAGGTTTTAGGTACTTGGCAAAGTGTTGATTATGTCAGAGAGATTGAAAGTTTCAGGCCGAGTAAGAAACAATGGATTTACGGCAATCTGTTTTTAAAGGAAATGATATTTGAAGATAACGGCAAAGTACTTTCAAAAAATGAAAATATGCCGAATGGCTTCCCCGAAAAATGGACGAAAGGTTTGGTTTTATATGATAATGACCAAAAAACCGCGTCGAAATATATAATCAAAGAAATTGACGATTCGCAATATATGTTCTTCGAGTGGAAAAGCGGCGATTATACCTTCCGCCATCAAAAACCCAGCTACTATGTTCTGAAAAAAGTCGAAGACGATACAAAAACAGATTCAGAACCAAACGAAATACTTATTTATCAAGTTAATAAAAGTGTCGCTGATTTTCCTGACAATGATTTTTCAACACCCGAATCTGCTTATGCGGCCGTAAACAAAATTTTAGGGTTCAATGATGTTCAAAAATTAGCAGCAGTAAGTCTTACACGACTTGGTGAAGGGGTTATTAAGGCTCAACTCAGTGACAATCCTTTGAGTCCGGAATGGATCAAAACGCTTGAAAATGCGCAAATTCTGGAAGTTATGATTTTGAAAGATAAAAACTATGCAGCGGTAATTGCAAAATTGCCGCAGGAATATTCCAGCGAGCCGATAAAAAAGCCTTTTGATTTACGAGGTTTTAACTTTGAAAATGACAAATGGCTCAACCATGAAGACGGCAGAGTTCGAACATTAGAAGAAGCCAAGGCTATGTTGTCAGCAGATATGGATAAGACGAATGAGAAAGTTAAGAAGTTGGAAAATCGAACCTCATCTGCCAAAAGATTGTCCGAACTTGGCAAAAAGATGCTAACTTTCTCTAATGATAACAACGAAAAATATTTTGAAAAACTCGCAGACTTAGCCAAAGCAGATGTCAATGAAACTGATTTAACATGGTTCGATGAAAATATTGTTTATTTAGGTAATAAGGTAGGATTGACAGACCCACCGAACGCCGTTCTTGCTTATGATGCGACTTTGCTTGAACAGGAAAACGGCGAAGGTACGAATGTTTTATATAACGATTTGCATGTTGCTTTTGAAAAAACTGAAACACTTGAAAAGCTGGGAATAAAACGACAAGCAGAAACAGGTTCAGAACCTAACGTAATGCAAGTTTATGAGGTCAACAAAAGTATCGCCGATTTTCTGGATAATCCCGGAGCGGAAAATGGAAAAGACGATTTGCCATCTTCATGGTTTAAAGCCTGCGTCCCTGCCGAGGGTTTAAAAATGTATCGCGATATGGAGAACGTTCATTCCGGAAAATATTCCTTTGCTATTGCCAATACGCATAAATATGACCAAACAGTAAGTAACAACTGGGCGCAAAATATTCAAAATGTGCCTGTTGGAAATGCCATTAAAGTCAGTGCATACATCAAAACCGAAAATGCCGACTCGGTAAATGTTTGCATCCAATGCTGGGGCCTTGGCAATACCGAAAACATGCTTGCATTTACAAGTACAAATACACTGAGCGGTGATAACAACTGGGGTTTATATGAAAGTCCGCCGGTTTTGGTGCCTGTTGATACTGTGAAAATTACAGTACGAGCCGTATTAACCGGCACAGGAAAAGTTTGGTTCGATGACATCAATGTAACTACAATTAATACATCGGATGAAAATAAACAAAGTACATCATTTGGAAGCAACGCAGCTAATTTTAAACAAAAACTCCAAGAACCTGTAACCGTTCATATTGATAAAAGTCCGGGCAGCGACAAATTAAGCGCGCAATATGCGGTGATTGCAATTTGCGAAGCGGTGAAAGTGCCCTATAATTGGGACAAATCAGCAAAACTGGCAGACCCGCAGAGAAGAAATTTCATCCAGCCTGTAAACATTGAAAACAAAGTTGCAGGTCAGGCAATTATGGATTTAATTGGGCCGGTGGGATTATCATACAGCGTAGATGAAAGTGGAGTTTATCTTTACAAACCCGAAAAAATACAGGCTGAAAGTAATTTTGAAATTCTCGATGTAAATTTCGAGCCGATTCGTCAGGGCAAAAATGTGCTGAACCTTGAAATTAAAAACAGCTCTGACACAGAACAGTTTTTGAAGGTGCACATTTACACTCGTTCTGTCGATTACGGCCCAGGCGGTGTCGGCTGGGGAACTGGTTTCTATGAAAAATTCGATGCCGGCCAAACTCTAAATCTGCGGTACGCTTATAAAATTCAGGGCCCGATTACCGAAAACACTTATATCAAATTATCTTTTTCCCAAGCGAAGTCTTTAATACATGACGAGAACAGGGAAATAAAAACGTTTTATGAAAAACAATATTCCGCAAAAGATTTGCCCTTTGCTCCTGTCGTTGTGAAGGAATGGAAGAACGAGGAAATGGCAAAAGAAGTTTGGAAGGTTTTTTATGCTTTTCAAAAAGCCATTAAAGGTGGTGATTATAAAAAAGCATGGAATATCTTTTCAAATGACTATCAGCAATCTGAATATCAGATTAAAGGTTTCGAAGCTTTTAAGCAGCATATGGAACCGAAACATCCGCTCGATGCCGCCTTCCACTGGGACAAAGAAATTCTAACAATGCTTAAATGGTCGGGCATCGATATAACTAACAGCACAATAAAAGAATCCGGCGGCCCTATAATGGAAGCAAAATATAAAGATGAAATTTGGAAATTAAAATTTATACATGACCCATCGACAGACACATGGAGAATCGACGACATTACTGGCTACAAACCAGAAATTCTCGAAATCCAGCAGCAGGACGCAAAAAATAATTGAAAATTATCTAATCGGCAAATCCAAACCACTTAACCATAAGCCTCCAATTTTATATTGGAGGTTAGTTTTTTCCATATACCCATATCGTATTTCACGAAATTTTAGTATTTCAAATTTTGCACAGCATACTGTATTTTTCAGACCTATTAATCTCCTTCAACCTTACACTTTTAGACCGCTTTTTTTCTGTCTTTCTTCGCTTTTTTTACACTCTAAGCCGCTTTTTTTAGCACTTTTTGGTCGTAAAATCGCAAAATACGCAAAATTCGCGCAAGTTTCCCAAACTTGCGCAATTTTTACTAACTACTGACTACTATTAAACTAATAATCGTTTGACTCTAACTCCTTATTATGGTAAACATTACCAGTTTTAGGGCTATTAGCTAATTCTATGACTTTAGACGAACTACGCAATAAAATCGACCAGATAGACACAAGGCTCGTTGAGCTGTTAAATGAGCGTGCGCAAGTAGTTATAGAAATCGGCAAGGTAAAAGGCTCCGGCCCCATCTACGCCCCCGACCGCGAAAAAATCGTCCTCGAACGCATTGCAAAGCTCAATAAAGGCCCCCTGCCTGACAAGACGTTAAATGCTGTCTGGCGGGAACTTATGAGCGGTTCGTTCTTTCTCGAAAGGCCTTTGCGGATTGCTTTTTTAGGCCCGGAAGGCAGTTTTACCAATACTGCCGCTGTCCGCAAATTCGGCCAAAGTGTTGAGTATGAACCAGTTACAGACATTCGCGGCATTTTTGATGAAGTCAGCCGCGGCCATTGCGATTTGGGCGTTGTCCCGATTGAAAACTCCGCCGGCGGAGGCGTAATTGAAACTTTCGATGCGTTTGTCGATACGAGCGTTTTGATTTGCGCTGAGATGTATATGCCGATTCATCATAACCTCTTGGCAAACTGTGCTTTAAAAGAAGTACAGAAAGTTTATTCAAAACCGGAAGTTTTCGCGCAGTGCCGGCAATGGCTCAGTATGACTTTCAAGGAAGCCAATACTATACCAGTTGCCTCGACTGCCAAAGCCGCCCAAATGGCCGCTCAGGAAAAATTTTCGGCTGCGATAGGCTCCGATATCGCCGCTGAATTATACGATTTGAAAATTATCTGCGAAAACATCGAGGATACGACTAATAACGTAACTCGTTTTTTGATAATAAGTAAGGAAGATGCAAGACCGAGCAGCGAAGACAAAACCTCGATACTTTTCAGTACCGCCCATAAAGCCGGTGCATTGGCGGATGTTCTGGATGTTTTCAAAAAACGGGAAGTGAATTTGACAAATATCGAATCTCGGCCGAGCAAAAAACGGCAATGGGAATATTATTTCTTTGTCGATTGCCAGGGGCATCGCAAAGATCAAAAATTAATAGATTGTCTTGAAGAAGTAAAACAGCACTGCCTCCAGCTTTCGGTGCTCGGCAGTTATCCAAAAAGTGATATAATTTTAGAATAGTACAGGAGTTAGAAATGAGAAAATCATTTATCGGCGGAAATTGGAAAATGAATACAGACAGCAAAAGTGCTGTCGAATTGGCAAAAGGCGTCGCTGAAAAATGCGGAGCGATGCTGGCAAAAGTCGATGTTTGCGTTTGTCCGCCGTTTGTATATCTGCCGGCCGTTAAAAACGCCCTTGGCACATCAGGAGTAGGGCTTGGCGCACAGGATGTCTATTTTGAGGCAAAAGGCGCTTTTACAGGCGAAGTTAGCTGCGGTATGCTAAAAGATGTTGGCTGTAAATATGTTATAATCGGCCATTCTGAAAGAAGGCACGTAATAAAAGAGACCGATGCGCTGATTAATAAGAAACTCATCGCAGCAATTGAAGCTGGTTTGTTACCGATTTTCTGTGTTGGCGAGCTTTTGGAAGAAAGAAACGCCGGTAAAACGGAATCGGTAGTTACAGAACAAATCCAGAAAGGAATGTCTGGAATTACCGCAGATAAGGCAAAAGCGATAACTATAGCTTATGAACCGGTTTGGGCAATTGGAACTGGCGTTAATGCAACACCGGAACAGGCTCAGGATGTTCATTTTATGATTCGACAGTTGATAGCAAAGATGTATAATAAGGAATTAGCTGATAATATGATTATCCAATACGGCGGCTCGGCAAAACCTGACAATGCCGCAGTGTTGATGTCTAAACCAGATATTGACGGTTTGCTCGTAGGCGGCGCAAGTTTAAAAGCTGACGATTTCGCAGCAATGATTAAAGCCGCTTCAGAAGTGAAAAAATAAGAAATTTTGAAATGTATATAAAAGGAAAATAATTTTTCAGGGATTTTAAAATGATGAATTTGACATTGGCGGCTGTGCCGTTCGTAATGAAAATTGTTGTTGTTCTTTGGGCAATCGCGGCGCTTGTTTTGATTCTGGTTGTATTGATCCAAAAAGGCCGCGGCGGCGGATTGGCAAGCGCATTCGGCGGAATCGGCGGTTCGTTGCTGGGCACAAAGACCGGCGATGTTCTTACATGGTTTACAATTTGTCTTGTAACTGTGTGGCTGATTTTGAGCGTCGTAGCTGTAAAGTGGTATAAACCGCAGGCAAGCGAATTTCTCCAGCCGCAACCGCAGCAGCAGCAACTACCTGCAACAACACCAGGCTCTGTTCCCCCTCCCGCGACACAGGAACAAACTGAACAACCAGCAACACCTGCTCAGCCTGAAGAATCTGAACAGACCGAAACCATACCACAACCCGATGCACCGGCAAATCAGTAAAGGATATTTATGTTAAATAGTATGACAGGATTTGCACGAGTTTGCCGTGAAATTGGCGGAATCAGCTATGCCGTTGAAATCCGCTCGGTCAATAACCGGTATTTTAAACCATCGCTGCGAATGCCGGAAGCAGCTTCGTTTATGGAACAGGAACTCGAAAAATTGCTGAGGCAGAGTATTTATCGCGGCGCGGTAAATTTTCTCCTGAGATATAAAAATGTAAGCGGCGAACCGATGTACGAAGTCGATTCATCGGCGATGAAAAGCTATATTGAAAAATTGAAGAATCTTCCGTGCGAAGGCGCACAGTGCAACATTAATCTTGCAGACCTGTTATTGCTGCCGGGCGTTATAAGGCCGCAGGAACCCGAAGCTGATAAAGCAGAACACCTGAAAAAAGCAGTTTTCGAAATAACACACGAAGCTCTCGAACAGCTCAAAAAAATGCGTGCACAGGAAGGTCAATCGCTCGCCGACGACCTGAAACAACAGTGCGAACGTATAATGAGTCTTCTTGAAGATATAAAATCGCGTTCAAAAGTCGTAATTATCGAATATCAAAGCAGACTTGCAAACAGGGTAAAAGACCTGCTTGCTAACAGCAGACTGGATTTGGATAAAGATATACTCGCCAGAGAAGTGGCTCTTTTCGCAGACAGAAGCGATATAAGCGAAGAGACAATAAGACTGACATCGCATCTTGAACAATTTTTGGCAAATTGCCAGATTGGCGATTATGCCGGCAGGAAATTGGATTTCATCGCACAGGAAATGCTGCGTGAAGCCAATACTATCGCAAGCAAAGCCGCAGACGCGAAAATCTGTCTGGACGTTGTCGAAATAAAATCGTGCATCGAACGTATCAAAGAACAGGTGCAGAATATTGAATAGCGGCAGTGGACAATCTTGCGGCGCTGTAATTGTTTTAAGCGGTCCAAGCGGAGTTGGTAAAAGTACTATATGTAAACAGATTTTGGAACGAGTCGAAAATGTTTACCTTAGTATCTCAACAACGACACGTATGAAGAAAATCGGCGAACAGGATGGGGTCGATTATTTTTTCGTCAGCAGGGATGAATTCGAAAAACAGAAAAAAGCCGGAAATTTTCTGGAATACGCAGAAGTGTTCGGGAATTTTTACGGAACGCCCAGGGATAAACTTGAAAAGGCATTAAACGAAGGCAAAACGGTACTGCTCGAAATTGATGTTCAGGGCGCGCAGCAGGTAAAAAAAATAATTCCTGATGCGAGGATGATTTTCATTCTGCCGCCGGAACATAAGGAACTGAAGAACCGAATTACCGGCCGGGGCAGAGACGATGAACAGGATGTAAAAAAAAGACTTGCCGGCGCTGATGCGGAAATAGCTGCGAGCGAGTTTTTTGATTATAAAGTTGTGAACGATAAACTGGAAAATGCTGTAGAAGAAGTTTTACAGATAATTAAAAAAGAAATCGGAGAATAATATGATAGACGATTTAAAGAACAAAGAGATTTTCGAAAAAATTGGCGGAGCATTCAAGGTTTCAGCCCTGATACAGAAAAGAATGGCGGAACTGATGGAAGGTTCGAGACCGCTAATCGAAAACACTGAAGGAATGACGATGATGGAAGTAGTCGTTCAGGAAATTCTGCAGGACAAAATCACCGCTGATTATTCCGGCCCCGAAAAGGTTGAATTACCAAAACTGTAGGCATTAAAATGGCAAACAAATCTGCGATTAGCGGTTTGAGAATATTGCTCGGCGTAAGCGGAGGCGTCGCAGTGTATAAAGCTGTCGACCTTGCAAGCAAGCTGACGGCCGCAGGTGCGCAAGTCGATACAATTATGACCGACAATGCGTGCAGGTTTGTTCTGCCGAAAAGTTTCGAAGCTGTAACATGCAGACCTGTTTTTACAAGTATGTGGGAACCCTCCCTAAAAGGCTTCGAGATAGGGCATATAAGTCTTGCCGACAGCGCTGATATGGTTGTTGTAGCTCCTGCCACCGCGAACATAATTGGCAAAATGGCATGCGGCATCTGTGATGATTTATTGAGCACGACACTATGCGCCTGCTGGCAGAAAAAAATTCTGCTCGCACCGGCCATGAACGAGAAGATGTGGACAAATCCGGCGGTTCAAAAAAATGTCGAGAGCTTGAAGGTTGCGGGTATCACAATAATCGGGCCGGAAAAAGGAAGACTTGCCTGTGGAACTGAAGGCGTTGGCAGAATGTCGGAACCTGCCGATATTCTCGAAAAACTAATAAAGATGAAATAAAATGATCACCTCTGTGTCCTCTGTGAACTCTGTGGCTAAAATAAAGGTAACTCTGTGGCAAAACTGCATTTCTTAATTACGGCCGGGGGAACAAGAGAATACATCGACCCCGTGCGATTCATCACAAACGCAAGCAGCGGCAAAATGGGTTTTGCACTTGCGAATGCAGCGTTGAAAACGGGACACAAAGTAACGCTTATAAGCACAATCAAAAATCCGGAATTTAAAAGTGTTAATGTTGAATCAGCCGAACAGATGTTCAAGGCTGTAAAAAAATATTTTACCAAATGCGATTGCCTGATTATGGCCGCGGCGGTTTCGGATTACACGCCCGCGAAAAAATCAAAAATCAAAATTAAGAAATCGACATCAAATTTAACTATAAAATTAAAACCAACTACTGACATTTTAAAATGGGCGGGAAAGAACAAGAAAAATCAAATTGTTGTCGGATTCGCACTTGAAGACAGGAATTTGCGAAAAAATGCCGAGAAGAAACTGCAAAGCAAAAATCTCGATATGATTATCGCCAATGAACCTTCGGCAATCGGCAGCGAGAAATCAACAGTTCAAATCAAACGCAAAAACAGTGATTGGCGAATATTGCCGAAGGCGGATAAATCTTTTTTGGCAAAACGGATTATTAATCTTTTATGCCAAGATCTTCTTTAGTCAAAATACTCTCAAAATTATAACCTGCGGTCGTTATATTTTCTCTTGCGCCCTGTTTGCGGTCAATAACAGCGACAATCTTCTTCACTTTCGCGCCTGCTTCAGTGATTATCTTTGCGGCTTCAAGAACCTGACCGCCGGTGGTAGCGATATCTTCGACAAGCAGAACAACATCATCGGCTTTCAAAACGCCTTCTACCATTTTGCTCGTGCCGTAATCTTTTTTACTGTTGCGAACGATTATCCATTTTTTACCGGTCTGCATCGCTGTTGCCGCTGCCAAAGCAACTCCGCCAAGCTCTGCGCCTGCGATAAGCGTAACATCTCCTGTTGCGTGCTTTGCGAATTCTTCACCGAGAGCTTTCAAAATGTCCGGCTGGGTCTCAAACAAATATTTATCCATATAATATTTGCTTTTTTTCCCGCTTCTTAATGTAAAATCGCCTTCGAGATACGATGTTTCTTTAACACGTTTTGCCAGTTCCAGTTTTGTCATTGTTTTTATAATCCTTAAACTTTGAGTTCCGTAATTTTATTAATTTTTCCGCGATATTTTCTAATCGCAGGTTTTACAATTTCATTTATAAACTCTGTTACTTGCTCAGGAGCCCTGCCGATATAATCTCCGGCATTTAAAACTTTTCTAAAATCAACCTTCGAAAAATCTTCATCGGCTTTGAGTCTTTCAATCAAATCGTTTGGATTTCCAAATTTTTTGACCTGCTCTGCCGCTGCGTGCGAATGAACTCTGATTTTTTCGTGAAGTTCCTGACGATTCCCGCCAGCTTTTACAGCAGCCATCAAAATATTTTCAGTGGCCATAAACGGCAGTTCGGAATTAATCCTTGCCGCAATAACCTTCGGATAAACTACAAGGCCGCTTGTTACGTTAATCAATATTTCCAATATTCCATCGGCAGCAAGGAACGCTTCAGGAATAACAACTCTGCGGTTCGCAGAATCGTCGAGTGTTCTTTCGAGCCACTGCTCTGCGGCGGTCATCTGCGGACTGCTCGAGAGACTTAACAAAAATCTCGAAAGCGCCGTTACACGTTCGCACCGCATTGGATTGCGTTTATAAGCCATTGCCGAAGAACCAATCTGCGACTTTTCAAATGGCTCTTCGATTTCCTTGAGGTTTGCAAGTAAGCGAATATCATTACACATTTTGTGTGCCGATTGTGCGATGTTCGCAAGTGAATTTATTATGAGGGAATCTACTTTGCGTGAATAAGTCTGACCGGTAACAGGGCAGAGTTTTTCAAAATTAAATGCTTTAGTGACCGCTTTGTCGAGCTGTTTTACTTTATTGTGATTACCATTGAAAAGTTCAAGGAACGATGCCTGCGTACCCGTGGTTCCTTTGACACCTCTAAACGGAATGTTTGCAATTCGATATTCAATTTCAGAAAGGTCAGTAACAAAATCATTGCACCAGAGAGTCGCGCGTTTGCCGACGGTGGTCAATTGTGCAGGTTGAAAATGAGTAAAACCAAGTGTCGGCATTTTGCGATAAGTTTTTGCGAATGCACTGAGACCATCGATAAGGCTTGCCAGTTTGCCCGCAATAATCTGCATCGCGTTTCGCATAATAATTAAATCAGCGTTATCTCCGACATAGCAGCTTGTCGCGCCAAGATGAATAATCGGTGCAGCTTTCGGTGCAGCTTCTCCAAAAGTATGGACGTGTGCCATTACATCGTGGCGGAATTTTTTCTCATATTCCGCAGCTTTGTCAAAATCGATATCATCGAGATGGTCGGCCATTTGACTGATTTGAGCCTGTGAAATTTTCAGGCCGAGTTTCTTTTCAGCCTTTGCAAGTTCGAGCCAGAGTTTTCGCCAGGTTGAAAATTTCGTCTGATTGCCAAATAATTCCGCCATTTCCTTTGACGCGTTCCGCTCAACAAGAGGAGAACTGTAAACATTATGATTTTTCATTTTAACATCCTGTTTCGTTCGTTCAAAATTTCTTCGATTTCATCGATATCATTTTGGGACAATGTAATGTCCGCTGCCGGTGCGGTTTCGTTTATTTGGCCTTTTCGCCTTGCGCCTGCGATTGCAGCGGTTACTTCGGAATTTCGGATTACCCACGCGGTCGCAAGCTGTGCCATCGTGATTTTATTTCTTTTTGCAACTTGCGTTAATTTTTCGACCGCTTTGAGATTCACTTCAAGCCTCGGTGATTTATAATTAGGATCCATGTGCCGAACATCGTCAGCGGGCAGCGCAGCTATTTTTTCTGCTGTGAATTTGCCGCTTAGCATCCCTTTTTGCAGCGGACTGTAAACAATCACTCCGATATTATTTTTTTTGCAGAACGGCAGAATATCAGTTTCGATATCTCGTCTGAACATACTGTACGGCGGCTGAAGCGAGGTAAGAGGATGAATTTTCATCACCATCTGCATTTGTTCAACGGTGAAATTTGAAACACCGAGGAAACGAACCTTGCCTGCTTTGACGCATCTTGCCATAGCATCGTAGCCTTCTTCGATATCTTCGGGCGGATTGTTCCAGTGCATCTGATAAAGGTCGATTACATCCACGTTCAGGCGTTCGAGAGAAGCATCGCACTCATCCAAAACACTTTTTGCCTTGAGGCAGGGAGTTCTTTCCTTTTTTTCACTCCAAGTTAGCCCGCATTTTGTCGCGATAATTGGCTTTATGGAAGTTTTTTTCAGCGCTTTTGCGAGGATAGTTTCACTATGTCCAAAACCGTAAATCGGCGCAGTATCTATCCAGTTTACTCCGACATCTAATGCCTCGATAATCGCATCTATAGAATCCTGATCATCCTGCGGCCCCCACCCATATTCCCACGGCCCGCCGATGGCCCAGGTTCCGAGACCAACCTTGGTGATTTGAAGGTCAGAATTGCCAAGTTTCGATTTTTTCATTTTTTTCTATCCTTAAACAAGAACAATAGTTTATCATATCCATATATAGTAGGAAAGTTCTTTTTGAAGGTGCTATTTAGTGAAAAATGGTAAGAAAGTATATGTAATTGCCTGTAAGGTTTTGCGGCCGGATATTCAGGATGCCGCGAAAAAGGCAGGGTTGGATGTGGATTTTGAATTTTTGCCGTTCGGTTTGCACAACACCCCCGCCGAACTGACCCGTGAAGTCCAGAAACAAATAGATGCGGCCTCTGCTTCGGGTAAATACGAAAAAATAATACTCGGCTATGGGATTTGCGGAAAAGGAACTGTGAATATTCAGTCGCGTCAAATTCCGCTTGTCATTCCTCAGGCACACGACTGCATTACATTATTCCTCGGTTCGGCAGCGGAATATAAAGAGCAGTTCGGGAAATGTCCCGGAACGTACTACTTCACAAAAGGCTGGTTCGATGAGAATCCCAATTATGAAGTTTCACTGCGAATCGGTTTGAACATCGAAACGCCGGGCAAAACCTATACTCCGGACGAATTGCAGATTATGGAAGAATTCCTTGCAGGTTGGCAGAAGAACTACAGCAGAGCCGTTTTCGTACGAAGCAGTGAAAACGATGAAGATGAGTGTTACAGGAAGATTACAAAAGATATTGCACAGGGCTATGGCTGGAAATACGAAGAATTCATCGGCAGCACGGAATTAATGGAAAAAGTACTGACCGCTGAAAAAAGTTCGGACGAGGTTTTAATGGTTCCGAGCGGTCATAAGCTCACTTTCAATGAAGTTGCCTCGAAACTCGAAACAATAAAAGAATAAATTGATAATAATATCTTTTTTGATATGATTGGAATATGGAAACAATAGAAATTAAACAATCGGTACAAAATTTGAGGACTCGGATAACAAAAATCCGGGAGTGGCTTTGACATCTCTGCAAAACAAGCCGAAAGGCTACAACTCGAACATCAAATGTCCCAGCCCGGCTTTTGGGACAATCAGGACATCGCAAAATCGGTAGTTTCGAAGGTGAGTGCTTTAAAAGCATTCATCGACCCCGTTGTTGATGCCGAGAAAAAAATCGTCGATATGTCTGAGCTTTTGGAAATCGCGCTGGAAGAATCCGACCAGCAGATTTTAAACGATATCGAACAAGATATTGGCGTTCTCGAAAAAAAATGCGGACAAATCGAATTGACAGGACTTCTCAGCGGCCAGGACGATATGAGAAACTGTTTTTTCAGTATTCATGCAGGCGCCGGCGGAACTGAAAGCTGCGACTGGGTTAGTATGCTTCTGCGTATGTACACCAGATTCTTTCAGCAGAACAAATTCAGTTATGAAGAGCTTGATATGACGCCGGGCGAAGAAGCGGGTCTGCGTTCAGTTATGCTGAAAGTCAGCGGGCCTTTTTCTTTCGGTAAACTTTCCTGCGAATCAGGCGTCCATCGTTTAGTGCGAATCAGTCCTTTCGATGCGAATAAAAGAAGGCATACAAGTTTTGCAGCAGTTGACGTTATGCCCGAATACGAAGATGATGTCGCCGTTGAAATTGACGATAAGGATTTGAGGATTGATTTCTTTCGTGCCGGCGGCGCAGGCGGTCAGCACGTCAATAAAACAAGTTCCGCGGTTCGTATCACGCATTTTCCAAGCGGAATTGTAACACAATGCCAGAATGACCGCAGCCAGCATCGCAACAAAGCAGAGGCAATGAAAATGCTCAAGGGAAAACTTTATATGCTCGAACAGCAGAAACGCGATTCCGAACTTGCAAAACTCTACGGCAACAAAGGCGAAATCGCATGGGGCAACCAGATTCGCAGCTATGTTCTTCAGCCCTATCAATTGGTTAAAGATCATCGAACCGATTTTCAAACCGGAAATGTTGAAGCGGTTCTCGACGGCGATATCGAAGATTTTATCGACAGCTACCTGCAATACCGCGCCGAGAAAAAACATAAACAAAATAAATAATCGAACACGTATTAATTTTGCAGGCAAGGAGCGAATATGAAACGATTGATAGGTTATTTTCTTAAAGGGCTTTTAGTTTTTGTCCCGGCTGCCATAACCGTTTTAATTATATTTTGGGCTATTAAAGAATTCGACAGCCTTTTAGGAAGCCCGATTCCCGGCCTTGGTTTTATCGCTGCGCTTGCGTTCATTACGCTGATTGGTTTTTTGGCATCCAACTACATAGGTAATAAATTATTTTTACTTTTGGATAAACTTTTTACAAGATTGCCGGTTATTAAAATGTTCTACGCCGCAATCAGGGATTTGATTCAGGCTTTTGCGGGCGAAAGAAAAAGTTTCGATAAGCCTGTAATTGTCGAACTTACCACCGGCGGCCCAAAGGCAATAGGATTTATTACGCAGGAAGATTTAGGGTTTTTATCTATGCCCGGAAATGTTGCAGTTTATTTTCCGCAATCGTATAATTTCGCAGGTTCAGTTTTAATTTTTCCGGCCGAAAGAGTCGCTCCTATGAATATCGAAAGTTCAAAAGCTATGACTTTCGTTGTTTCAGGCGGAGTTTCAGGAAAATAATCCGTGAAATCTTCAGAATGAGCGATTAAAATAAGTGCATAATTTTTTTTAGTTTTTTAGGAGCAGTTATGACTATGAAAATTGATGTTAAAGCCGCTAAAGCGGATGTGTTGAAATTTAAAGCTGATTGTTTGGCTTTTGGTGTTTACAGTGATGTAAAAAACAGCGACATTCTCGAATCGCTCGATAAAAAACTTGAAGGTGCAATTTCACGATTAAAAAAACTCGGCGATTTCAAAGCGAAAGCAGGAAGCAGCATTTTCCTTTACACTCACGGTAAGATTGCCGCTGAACGAATTTTACTCATCGGCTTCGGCGAGAAGAAAACCGCAACAATGGACACTTTCAGAAAGACCGCATCGAAAGCAGCTTATGAAGCAATAAACGTTGGCGCAAAAACACTTGCGATTTGCCTGCATTATGACGAACAGGACAGTAATTTTGAAAAACTTGGAAAAGTCATTGCAGAAGCTGTTCATTTCGGCGCATACAGATATGACGAATTTCTTACATCAACAGAAAATGGCGGGAGCAAATCTCTTTCAGTAACTGTAATCAATGACAGTCAGAAAAATATTGTAAAGCTTGCAGCAGGTATAAAAATCGGTCAGGTTATCGCAAAAGCACAAAATTACGCCAGAACACTTTGCAACCGCCCCGCCAATGTTTTATATCCCGCACAATTTGCCGCCGAAGCAAAAAAAATCGCAGCTTCTGTTCAAGGACTCAGATGCACCGTTATCGATGAAAAACAAATGGCACAAAAAAATATGGGCGGCATTTTATCCGTTGGCAAAGGCTCGATTAACAAGCCGCGAATGATAATCATCAAATACACACCGAAAGGCAAAGCAAAAAATTCCGAGCCGATAGCCCTCGTCGGCAAAGCTATAACATTCGATTCGGGTGGAATAAGCATAAAGCCATCGGGCGATATGCATGAAATGAAATACGATATGACCGGCGGCGCAGCAGTTCTTATGACGATGCAGATTATTGCGGCTTTGAAACTGCCGTTGAATGTTTACGGGATTATTTGTGCCGCGGAGAACAGACCTGATGGCGGAAGCTTCCTGCCGGGCGATATCATTACAACCTTCAGCGGCAAAACCATCGAAGTCCTCAACACCGATGCCGAAGGCAGATTGGTTTTAAGTGATGGATTGGAACAGGCAAGACAATTGAAATGCAAAACGGCGATTGATATCGCGACACTGACAGGCGCATGCGTCGTCGCTCTTGGCAAACACAAAGCCGGACTTTTCAGCAATGACGAAAAACTCACTGAAAAACTCAAAGCCGCCGCCGCAGACAGCAGCGAACCGGTCTGGCAATTGCCTTATGAACAACTTTATGCCGATGAAATTAAAGGCAAAATCGCGGACTTGAAAAATATTGGCGGAAGATGGGGCGGCGCCTGCATCGGTGCGGCCTTTGTCGGCGAGTTCGCAAAAGATATGGCATGGGCACATCTCGACATCGCAGGACCAATGGACGCATCAGACCCCATGAAAAGCTATACACAGGCAGGCTCAATCGGTTTCGGTGTCCGGCTTCTGACAAGTTATCTGATGAATTATTAGAAAGTTTACAATGGCTAAAAAAAAGGTAGATATTGGAAAAATTGAAAAAGCAGTAACGGATATTCTTCTGGCGATTGGCGAAGACATTAACAGGGAAGGCCTTAAACTTACGCCGAAACGTGTCGCCGGAATGTATGCAGAATTGCTCGCCGGAGAATCGGAAGACCCGACTCAATACATAAAAAGCGTTTTCAATGAAAAATGCGATGAAATAATTTTGCTTCGTGACATCCCCTTTTACAGTGTTTGCGAACACCACATGATGCCCTTCATCGGCAAAGCTCACGTCGCTTATTTGCCGCAGGATTGCGTTCTCGGCGTAAGCAAACTTGCGCGTGTTGTCGATTGTTTCGCACGAAGGCTTCAGATTCAGGAAAGATTGACCTCGCAAATCGCGGATTTTCTTATTGAGCATATAAATCCCCAGGGCGTCGCTGTCGTCATCGAAGCATCGCATAGCTGCATGACAATTCGCGGAATTAAGAAACCCGGCTCAACAATGGTGACAAGTGCGCTTCGTGGAATCTTCAAGAAAGACCCCCGAAGCAGAGCGGAAGTTTTAAGCCTGATGCACAATGCATAAACTATCGAGACAGGTGCGTTTTGCGATTGACCCTTTAGCCGGTTCTCAGGAAATGGGCGCAAATTCATATTGTGCAAAACCTACATCCGAAGGTCTTGCATTTTATTTCTCATTATGGGTACAGCTCGAAAGCGATGCCGACCCGGATACAGGTTTTGTTGTCAATGTTACAGAGATTGATAGAGTTATCAGAGGCAAAGTTGTCTCGCTGTTTGAAAAGTTTGTGAAAAAAAAATTAGCCCTCGGCTCAGCCGGGGGGTTTTTTTCTGCCGTTCAAGGCATTTTAAGTGAATCCTGGCAAACTATCGAAAATGACTTTTTACCTGCTAAAATCAGCAGTCTTTGCGTCGAACTTATGCCCTCAAGAAAAATCACAATTAAAGAAAGGACAGGCGGTATGCTTTACTTTTCTGAAAAATTCGAATTTTCCTCAAGCCACACTTTATGGAACAATAAATTTTCAGACGCTGAGAATTTTAAAATATTCGGCAAATGCGCTAACCTCCGCGGCCACGGACACAATTACATTATCGAGGTAACAATAAAAACAACTCAACCGAGTCGCGACCATAATGAAGCGGTCAATGCCGGCCAATTCCAGCGTATAGTCGATAAATATTTTATGAATATTGTCGACCATAAAAATTTGAACGAAGATGTGGAATATTTCAAAAAAGCCAATCCTACGGTTGAAAATATCGCGGAATTTGCGTTCAAAAGCCTTGAAGGAAAATTCGATTCCTGCGAACTTGATTGCGTTACTGTTTGGGAAAACGACCGCACTTTTTGCACTTACCGAAACGATTAATCTCAATAGTTCGGTTTTGTCTTTCGTCTTGCAGAAAACTTTTTAGAATATTTTTTAACTCTGCGTACAAGTTTCTCAATCTTCTCAGGCTTTTCTTTTCCTGCGTAAGTTTCAATAAGCTTTCTTCGTATCGGCTCATCGAAATACTTATCAATCATACTGTAATGAAGCCTGCCGAGGTCTTCCATCTTCTCGTTTGGGTTCGTTACGTGTCTTTTCATTCTGTTTAAGTCGATAAACGAAAATGTATATTCCTCATTCTCCCTGCTTATAAATATATGCCATACATATAAATCCGGAAGGCTTATCCAGCTATTATGAATTTTTTTAATTTCATTCCCAAGCGATTTAATCAAATTTTCCTTTTCCTCGCCTGTCATTTGCCCCCAGTTTTGTGCGATGAAGTCTGTAAGGCATTGTCCCTTTAGTTCTTCGGTTATGATAAACGATTTTCTTTCGAATCCCAATCGAAGCTGCTCACCAAAGCAAACACAATGCGGTGCTCCGATATTATTTTTCTCAAGCAGTTTGATATTGCTCCACTCAAAAGCAGCCTGTGTACAGAATTTCCCAGTGTTCAAAAAAGCGAATATCGTATCTTTTAAATGACAATGACGGAACCGTTTTAAGAAGAAGTTTTTATCTACACCATCAATTTTCAACTGAAAGATACTGACATTCCGCCTGTGATTGCTGTTTATGCGTTTTTTTTGTATGCGATGATAGAAATCTTCAAACGTTTTCAAACCGTTTTCGGCAAAAATCTTCTTCCATGTATCCGAACAAAAAACTTTTTCCATTTTATTCGCTTGTATCGAGAATGCTCATAAAGGCTTTTTGAGGAATCTGCACGCTGCCTATATTTTTCATTCTCTTTTTGCCTTCCTTTTGTTTTTTCAATACTTTCATTTTACGTGTAACGTCGCCGCCGTAAAGTTTCGCGGTTACGTCTTTTCTGAAAGCCTTAATCGATTCACGCGCGATAATTTTGCCGCCGATTGCCGCCTGCAATGGAATTTCGAACTGATGGCGGGGAATTGCTTTACGAAGTTTAAGCAGCAGTTTTCTGCCTCGCGATTCGGCATTGGAACGATGCACGATAAGGCTTAAAGCGTCAACTGCGTCTTTATTAATAAGAATTTCAATTCGTACAAGGTCTGCCGCTTCGAAGCCTAAAAGCTCATAATCCATCGTCGCGTAGCCTTTGCTTATGCCCTTGAGCTGGTCATAAAAATCATAAACGATTTCGGCAAGGGGAGCACGGAACACCATCATCACACGCGTAACACTGATATAATCAGTTTTCAAAAGCACGCATCTTCGCTGCTCTGCTAACTGCATAATCGCGCCAATTCCGTCTTTTGGCGTTATAATTTCAAGTTTAACAATCGGTTCGCGCAGCTCCTCGATTTTTGTCGGCTCCGGAAGCTGACTTGGCGAATCGACTCTGATTACTTCGTTGTCAGTGGTGAGAATTTCATAAGTTACCGTCGGCGCGGTCTGAACGACTTCGATATCGTTCTCGCGTTCGAGACGCTCCTGTATAATTTCCATGTGCAGCATACCGAGAAAACCGCAGCGAAAACCGAAACCAAGCGCAGGACTGTTCTGCGGGAAAAACGAAAAGCTCGCATCGTTCAGTGAAAGTTTTTCAAAAGCCGAGCGAAGCTGCGTATATTCCGTATTATTGCCGGGATAAAAATCACTGAACACCATCTGCTGCGGTTTCTTATACCCGGGCAGAGGCTTTTCAGCGGGATCGCTTACAAGCGTTATAGTATCGCCGATTGTAACATCTGAAAGATTTCTGATACTCGCGATTACATAACCTACTTCGCCGGGACCGAGTGAATCAGTGCGCTTCATTGATGGTGTAAATTTGCCCAGGTCGGAAATGAGATAAGTGCGTGCCGAACCCATCATTTTTATTTTCTGCCCCGGCAAAAGAGTACCTGAAAAAACTCTTACATAGCAAATAACGCCGCGATAGTCGTCGAAATGACTATCAAAAATCAGCGCTTTGAGGTGCGGGTCATTGTCCGGTTTTGGCCCAGGCATAAGAGTAACAATTGCATCAAGCAGTTCATCTATGCCAATACCGCTTTTTGCGCTGATATGAAAACATTCATTTTTATTAATGCCGAGTGTGTGCTCGATTTCCTCACCCACAACATCCGCCTGTGCCGCAGGCAAATCAATTTTATTTATGACAGGAATTATCTCCAGACCGCAATCGACTGCCAGATACGCATTCGCCAAAGTTTGAGCTTCGACACCCTGCGTTGCATCGACAACGAGAATCGCGCCTTCACATGCCGTCATCGAACGCGAAACTTCGTAATGAAAATCTACGTGGCCGGGTGTATCGATAAGGTTCAGCATATAATCTTTGCCGTCACGACTGTAATTCATCGTTACCGCCGAAGCCTTGACCGTTATGCCGCGTTCACGCTCGATGTCCATACTGTCGAGCATCTGCTCCTTGAACTCGCGCTGGCTGACTGTACCCGTCATCAGCAGAAGCCTGTCAGCTAACGTGCTCTTACCATGGTCTATGTGTGCTATAATGCAAAAATTTCGTATATTCTCTATATTCATAAGTCTTTTTCAGGGAAATTAAAGATATTATTATAACTACTTGTTTTTCCAAAGCAATAACGCTCTTGGGAAGTTAGGCAATAATATATTTATACTGCTCAAACCATCTTTGTTCATTAAATTTGTAGTTATCGGGATTTTTTCAAACGTTTCTGGTACAATGCTCGTACAGAGTATCAAGACATCTAAATACGGTATTAATGAAATCAAAAACAAAAAAGATTTTAATATTATCACTGTCATTTATTGCAGCCGCAATTTTAACCGGCTATTTATATGCCGATTGCAGAGGAAAATGCGGCGAATCACACACATCCTGCCATATTAAAAAAACATCTCAAATAACAGAACAAGGCTGCTGTCATTCATCAAAACCTCTGCCGCAAAAAACATCGCAGGAGAAATGCGGGGGCAAAGGAGTATGCTGTTTTAACAATCTTCCTCCAGCCGCGACAATTAACTCGCAAAATCTAAATAATTCTTTCATTAACGTCCTTTTCAAAAATTGTTTAACCGAATTAAATTCCAATTTGCCGGCTGAGATTTCGTCAACCGGTTCACCTCTTCAATTATATAAAAATACACAGGCAGTTCTGTGCGTTTTCGTAATCTAAGATTCGCCGAAAAATCTGCTTCTATTATAAAATTAATTTAATCAAATTTTTTTCGGAGAATTTTGAATGTTAAAAAAAATTAGCATAATCGCATTAGTATTAGTTTTTCTTACAAGTTTAGGTTTCGCAGGCCCCGGTTGCGGCGCACACAAAAAGGAAGCAGGCAGCGAAGTAAAGGCCGCTTGCTGTACGTGTTGTGAAAAATGTGTTTGCGAAGAGTGCAAATGCTCTGAAACCTGCTGCGGCGAAAAAAGCTGTAAGGACGGTGCAGAATGCAAATGCGAAAAATGTAAATGCAAAGCAGAAGCTGATACAAAGCATAAGCATTAATTGAAAAATAAAAGGCTCGGATTATTCCGGGCCTTTTTTATTTAATCTGGTTCCGCAAAATCACTCAAAACGCTATCTGCCATCGGCAGAGCCTGTTGCGTAAGACTTAGCCGATTTTCATTTAACTGTAAAAGATTCAGTTTTAAATTTTTATCAATCGAATTCTTAAAAAGCTCGAAAATATCAAAACCCGTTTTTTGTTTGTATTCGGTTATATCGATTCCTCTAATCAACCTTAAACCGAGAACGGCGGTTTGACATGCTTTTTCAACAGGCATAATTTCCGTCTTTTCCCCTGCTTTATCTTCCTGCTCAATATACTTTTCAATATCATTTATGTTCTCTGTTCGCAGTCCCTCGATATAACCGCACGCAGCAGGCCCAATACCTATATAAAAGTCATTTTGCCAATATGTCAAATTATGCCTGCATTCAAAGCCGGGCTTTGCAAAATTAGAAATCTCATATTGCTGGAATCCTTCCTGTCCAAGAAGCCAAATTGCCCGTTCATACATAAGCCTGTCTAATTCTTCGTTGACAATTTTTATTTTCCCCAGCGATTTGATTTTTTCAAGCGGAGTGTTTGTTTCGTAAGTCAAACTGTATGCGCTTATATGCTGCACGTCGTTTCGGACAGCTCGTAATAAATCCTGATGCCATGTGTTCAAATTAGAACCTGGAACTGCGAAAATCAAATCGATACTGATATTTTGAAAGCCGATTTTTTTACAGGTTTTAATCGTTTGCTCGACTTGTGCAGGCGTGTATCTTCTGCCAAGGAAAACAAGTTCATCTTCATTGAACGACTGAACGCCGATGGAAATTCGATTGACGCTTATTTCAAAAAGTTTCCGCAGAAATAATTCATTTACATCGGCAGGATTAATTTCAACTGTAAACTCCTCAGGCTGCCCTGTCAGTTTTGTAATTTCAGACAAAAATCCGCAAAGTGCAACGCTGCCGACCGAAGCCGGACTTCCGCCCCCAATATACAAAGTTTTAACTGGTTTCGCGAATGAAGAATTTTTCAGTTCCTCAATCTCGGCATTTAAAAGTTTTTGTGTATCAAACTGTGCGGGCGGCTTTGAAAAAAATCCACAGTATAAACATTTCGATTTGCAGAATGGAATGTGAACATAAACTGATTTTGCCAATTCTTTTTTTATAACTACACCAAATTTCCGATAAAATTACATATAACTATGTTTTGAAAAAAAGTTGAATAATTTCATTATTTTTGGAATTATAATAATTAGCAAAATTAAACAGAATGTAATAAGATTATAAATATATATCTGCCTTGACCAATCGCAATATTTAAAAATATCTATATTATACATAAGGAACATTCCCCAGGTCCAGGCCCAAGTAGAAGAACGGAAACAAAAAAAATCAATGGTTCAAAATCATCATTAATAAATTTAATTTCCGGCATAACAAAATATACAAATAATGAAGCGCCTAATACAGAAAACGCGGTCATAAAAATATGCTGATAGATATTAAGTTTTATTCTTGGCTTAGTAGGAGGCTGAATCTGAAAAGATAGTTTATCTTGTATGTATTTATAGGCTTTTTCTGCAAAATGGCTTTCGGACATGCCAAATACTAACTCGCGAGGTATGTCTGGAAATCGTTTTGTATAGAAATTGATGCAGATTACATCATCAACGTTTTCATGGCTCTCTATTTGGTTGCATTTTATAATATTCTTCCAAAGAAATAATCGATTTTGAATTCTTATTCCTTTTTCGTTAATTGTGTATAGGAGTCTATTGAATCGGAAAAGATATGGCCCAATTATATAAGCGTAAGTGCTTATGAAAATTGCAAAAATAAGTACTATTAATAAAGCTTTACTTAAATTAAACCCAACCTCTTTAAATGGTAATGGTCTGAGTAAAAAGTAGAAAACTGTTTCAAAAATTACAGTGATTAATAAAGTGCGAATAAACATTTTTTTGCAGTATCGTAATGCGCAATTAGAACGCCATAAAGCTTCAGCTTTTGGCTCTTTCCATACATAAGGTATTTGCAGAATATTATTTTTCGGCATTTAAAATTCTCTCTAAAATTGCCAAAAAAAAGGCAGCGATTTTAATCACTGCCCTGTTTTTTTAAGGGTGAGTGACGGGGTTTGAACCCGCGACCCCTAGAACCACAATCTAGTGCTCTGCCAGCTGAGCTACACCCACCATAAAAAATCTCATTGAGATTTCGAATCAATTAAAAAGGTGCGCCGGTTTTCCAGCGCACCATATATTCTATAATTTTGACGGTATTCTGTCAATATTTAAAGGCTATTTGCTCTTTTTAGCCTTTTTTGCAGGTTTACCCTTAGCGGCTTTATCCGCAATAGCAGCCTGAGCAGCGGCCAAACGTGCAATCGGAACCCTGAACGGTGAGCAGGAAACGTAGTTCATACCGATTTTATGGCAGAATTTAACGCTTGCCGATTCGCCGCCGTGTTCGCCGCAGATACCAACTTTAAGGTCTTTGCGTGTCGAACGGCCTTTTTCGATTCCCATTTTAACGAGCATTCCAACGCCGTCCTGATCCAGACTCTGGAACGGGTCAGCCTGGAAGATGCCCTTACCGCCGTCTTTTTCGTTGGCGACATAAATTGGCAGGAATCTGCCGGCATCATCACGTGAAAGACCAAGCGTCATCTGGGTCAAATCGTTTGTGCCGAATGAGAAGAACTCCGCAACTTCCGCAATCCGGTCAGCCAGCAATGCAGCACGTGGAATTTCAATCATCGTGCCGATCATATATTTAACTTTTGCCTTCGCAGCCTTGATGAGACCGTCTGCAAGAGCGCGAGCCTGGTCAACCTGAATCGAAAGTTCCTTCTTATCGATTGTCAGCGGAATCATTATTTCCGGCAGCACCTTTACACCCGCTTTTGCACAGACGATAGCCGCATTGATAATCGCTGTTACCTGCATATCGAGAATTTCTGGATATGTGATGCACAGACGGCATCCGCGATGGCCGAGCATCGGATTTGATTCGTGAAGCTGTTCGCAGCGATGTTTAATCTTATCAGGACTAATGCCTGTTATCTTGCTGAGCTTCGCAACGCCTTCGTCATCTTTCGGTGTGAACTCATGAAGCGGCGGGTCAATCAGACGAATCGTTACTGGTTTGCCGTTCATCGCCGTGAAGATACCTTCGAAATCCTTCTGCTGGAACGGAAGCAGTTTTGCAAGAGCCTCTTTGCGTTTTTCAAGGCCTTCTGCAACAATCATTTCCTGGATTGCAAGACGACGCTCTTCTGTATCGAAGAACATATGTTCTGTCCTGCAAAGACCGATACCTTCGGCACCCATCTTAATCGCGTTTTCTGCATCATAAGGAGTATCTGCGTTTGTGCGAACCTTAATTGTACGCAGCTCATCGGCATATTTCATAATTGTCTGATAAGCCGGCGGCTGTTGAGGTAATTCCAGTGCCAACTGTCCGAGATAAACATCGCCGGTGTTGCCGTCAAGAGTCAGGAAATCGCCCTGTTTGATTGTTTTATCGCCGACTGTCATACTCTTTGTTTCGTTGTTAATATTAAGAGCTTCGCAGCCTACGATACAGCATTTGCCCCAGCCGCGTGCAACTACAGCAGCGTGACTTGTCTTGCCGCCTGTCGCGGTCAAAATGCCGATCGCTGCGTGCATACCGCCGACATCTTCCGGACTTGTTTCTTTTCTGACGAGCAGAACTTTTTCGCCAAGGTCTGCCATTTCTTCAGCTTCTGCAGCGGTGAATACTACTTTGCCCGATGCGGCGCCTGGAACAGCATTGATGCCCGTCGCAATTTTTGTCGAACTCTTCGCGGCCTTTGCGTCAAGCTGCGGATAGAACAATCTTTCAATATCTTCAGAAGTGATTCTTGCGACCGCTTCTTCTTTGGTCAGCAGTTTTTCTTTAACCATATCGGCTGCAATTTTAAATACCGCAGCGGCAGTTCGCTTGCCTGTTCTGCACTGAAGCATAAACAGTTTTTCTTCCTGAACTGTGAATTCCAAATCCTGCATATCTTTGTAATGTTTTTCGAGATGCAGACGAACCTGGCAAAGTTGTTTGTAAGCTTTCGGCAGAAGTTTGCCAAGCTCAGAAAGTTTCATTGGTGTTCTGATACCTGCGACAACATCTTCGCCCTGTGCGTTGATAAGGCAATCGCCGTAGAATGTATTTTCGCCTGTGTTCGGGTCGCGTGTAAAGCAAACGCCTGTACCCGATGAATCGCCCATATTGCCGTACACCATTGTCTGAACGTTTACAGCGGTACCTTTAAGATTGTTGATTTTTTCAACCTGGCGATACTTAACAGCCTTGTCAGCTTCCCAGCTTCCGAATACTGCACCGATAGCGCCCCAGAGTTGTTCATAAGGATCCTGCGGGAATGACTGACCTTTCATATTATCTGAATAGAATTTCTTAAATTGATTGCAGAGGTCTTTCAGGTATTCAGCATTAAGTTCCGGGTCGGTTTTAACGCCGGCTTTTTTCTTTGCGTTATGCAGCATATCTTCCATCGGCTCTTTAGAAAGGCCCATAGCTGTTGTGCTGTACATCTGGATAAATCTGCGATATGCATCATAAGCAAAACGCGGATTGCTGGTTTTCTTTGCAAGACCTTCGACAGATTTGTCGTTGAGGCCGAGATTAAGAATTGTTTCCATCATACCGGGCATCGAACGTGCCGCACCTGAACGAACAGAAACAAGAAGCGGGTCATTGACATCGCCGAATTTTTTGCCCATTTGTTTTTCAACTTTCGCCATATTTTCGCGAATCTGTTGTTTGACTGCGTTAGAAAGTTTTCTGCCCTGCTTATAGTAGTCTTCGCAATCTGCGACAGAGATTGTGAATCCCGGAGGAACTGGCAAACCGGCAGCCGTCATATCGGCAAGACCTGCGCCTTTGCCGCCGAGTATCATCCTTCTTTCGGCGTCTGTTTTCGCGACGCTCATACCTTCGGCTTTGCCTGCACCGAAGAAGAAAACTGTTTTCTTACTTTTAGCCATCTGTGTAAATCTCCTTAAATAATTAAAATAGCCCCATAGGGCTGTTAAACAAATTGTACTTAGAAACAATAAGAGGCGAGTAAGTATAAGGATACGCAAAGCAACTGTCAATCATAGATTTAATCAGGATTTTTATGTCTTGTTTGCATTTATAAACCCTTTTAATTGTAATTACGACTAATTTGTGGTAATATAGCTTTTTTGAGAGAAAATAAATTTTGGAGTTTTTTAGGAGAAGAAGAATGAAACCCACATCTATCATTTCAATTATTGTTTGTATCGTATTTTCGCAAAGTCTTTGTGTTGCGGGTTCTTTGCAGCCATTGGCACCGCCGACAAGCGGAACGATGAAACCGCTTAGCGCAATTGAGCCGCGAACGCCGGTTCAGGGATTATCTGGTTCGGCATCATCGATGTATGTAATCAGCGAATCGGGGTCATATTATCTGACGGCCAATATTAATGCCGACCCGAATAAGAACGGCATAGAAATTACCTGCGATAATGTTACAGTCGATTTAAAAGGTTTCAGCATTAATGGAGCAGGAAGATCCGTCGGTTCTACAGGAACAGGAATTTATGCTTGCGATATGAATCAAGTTACAATTCAAAATGGTTTTATCGGGCATTTCAGAGATGACGGTATAAATGCTTCAACCGGAATGACCCTGACTGTGGAAAATGTAGCTGTTGAAGATTGTATGTATGGCATTCGCGGCGGAGATAATTGCATTATGCTCAACTGTAAAATTTATAACATTCAGGGAGTCGGTATCCTTGTTCAAACTCTTATCGCCGAAAATTGTATTTCCGCTTCAAACGAATATGGTATATGGGTTGGTGGTAAAGGTGTGATAACCAATTGTTTGACCTATGATAATAATTTACATGGGATTTTAGTTACCGGCAGCGGTTCCACCATTGCAGGCTGCACATCATATAACAATGCAGATTTAGGAATTAAACTTCAGGGTGACGGCTGTACAGTCAGCAACAACACTGTTTATAACAACACTAACGGCGGAATACAGGGAGCAAATCGCAGCTATATACATCACAACAGCGTTAATAATTCCGCGACAGGTATTAAGGCAACTTCAACCGATAACGTTATCGAATTTAACCTTGTTTCCAACTGCACCGAAGGATTGAATCTGTTTGGAAGCGGTAATCTCTATCTCAATAACCGTCTTTCAAATACGACCAATTATGTTAATGCGACCGGAGATATCGATGGCGGCGGAAATATAGAATTTTAACAGGAGTGAAAATTATGAAAAACAGATTATTATTAATATTGGCACTGCTCCTGGCTATTGCCTCTGCAAACGCTGAAAATATAGACCCGCAAAATACGGATAATCAATTTGCGTATGGCGAAAATGTCGGCTGGATAAATTTCGAACCCGGCCTTACAGATACAGGTGCATTAGTTTCAGCGGATAAAGTTGAAGGTTTTGTATGGGCTGAAAATATCGGCTGGATAAATCTTTCACCAGAAACTTACGGCGGCATCATAAATGATGGTTTAGGTCATTTGAGCGGCTTCGCATGGGGTGAAAACGTCGGATGGATTAACTTTAATCCGAATTACGGCGGCGTGTCAATCGACCATTACGGCCGCTTCTCTGGCTGGGCCTGGGGCGAAAATATCGGCTGGATAAACTTCAACAGCCAGCAGCTTTCCAATATGGGCGTTAAAGTTTGTGTAATAAATTATACCGACCTAAAGACCCTCGCAGAGCAGTGGCTTTCCACCGGTACAGCGGATTTAAAGCCGGATGGCACTGTTGACTATGAAGATTTTACTGTTTTGGCAGATTACTGGTTCGATTATTGTCCGGGAGGCTGGCCTTTATAATGATGTCGGATCTTTAAATTTTTTCAGGCTCAAAACTCCGCTCACAACCGTAATTATGACTGTTACAATGTAAGTAATGGCTGTAAACCAATTTCCCCATGCAGCGGTCTGAACGTGCGCCATTTTTACCACTACAGTTCCAACCGCGAATGCCTGTACGAACATTTTTAATTTCCCGCTCAAAGTCGCGGGAAATTTTATACCCTTGGACTCGGCCCATTGCCGCAAAATAGTTACCGTCGCTTCTCGCAATATTATAATAGCCGCAAAGCCCCACTGAATTATGGAATTTTGAACCGGTGTTAGATTGAAAAGTTTTGGCTGGCCTATAATCGCAAATACTACAAATGCCCCGCAAATCAGGATTTTATCAGCCAATGGGTCAACTATTCTGCCAAACTTGCTTGCGACATTCAGCTTCCTTGCCGCATAGCCGTCGAACATATCAGTCAGGCCGGCAACTACAAAAATCACAAAAGCAAGGTCAAGATAACCGAAGAAAGACATATCCCTGCCTTGAGGCACAAACAGAATCATCAAAAGAAAAATCACCGCCAGTACAAGTCTGCCGCCGGTCAGGATATTTGGTATTTGTTTTAGCATATTTCAAAAAGATATAGAATGTATAATAAAAAATCAAATCTTTTCTGTCAGCAGGTCGTAATCTTTAAAACCTGTAATCTTTGCTTTTACAAAACTGCCCGCAGGTTCAGTGCATTTTTTGATAAAGCACAAACTGTCAATATGAGGTGCCTGACCGTAATATCGCCCTGTTGCAGGCCCGTCAGCGGCAACTTCATCAATCAGACATTCGATTATCCGGCCTTTGAGAGCCTTATTTTTCTCAAAAACAATTTGCTGCTGTGCCAACATCAGCTTATCGACCCGCTGCTCTTTGATTTTTTGTGATATCGGACTTGGAAGCTGAGCCGCTTTTGTCCCCTCTTCCGGCCAAAACGCAAAACATCCCATCGCATCGAAACGCATCTGTTTAATGAAATCTAAAAGCTCATTAAACTGCTGCTCCGTCTCGCCGGGAAAACCAACAATGACTGTCGTCCGCAGCACAACATCCGGAATCGCTTTGCGGATTTTTTCAATTAATGCAGTGATTTTCTCTTTCGTGTCAGGCCGGTGCATCACTTTTAAAATATCAGTATTAATGTGCTGAATCGGCATATCGATGTAATGCACAACCTTTTTGCTTTGCGCGATTGCTTCAATCAACTGCTCTGAAACTCCGAAAGGATTGAGATACATCAATCTAATCCATTTCAGCTTTTCAATTTTCTCCAGCTCTTTTACTATTTTTATCAGACCCTCTTTTTCGTCCAGGTCCCTGCCCCATGTCGTGCAGTCCTGTGCAATAACCGAAATTTCCACAATACCCGAATCCGCAAGCTGCTTTGCTTCTGCAATAACAGCATCAAGCGGTTTGCTTCTGAATTTACCCTTTATAGAAGGAATCGTGCAGAAAGAGCAGTTCCTGTCGCATCCTTCTGAAATTCGCAGATACGCCCAATGCGCTGAGGTAATCAGCAGCCTGTCCGAATCAAGCTGTATTCTGCTTTCCCAGTCAGCCGGGCTTTTATATAGTTTTTCCGCTTTGCCGCTTAGAACATTTGTAATAACATTTGCAATTTCATCGCGAGCCCCAAGGCAAACAACGGCATCGATGTGAGGAAACCGTTCAAGAAGTTTTTCTCGCATCCTTTCGGATAAGCACCCTGCGACGACAACCTTTTTGATTTTTCCTTTTTTCTTTTTGCCCAGCGCATGGCTGATTGTTTCCATCGCTTCATCTACAGCCGGCTGAATAAAGCCGCAGGTGTTGATTACAACCACATCGGCGCTTTCGGTATCGTAATCTATTATAAATCCCGCTTCTGCGATAAGAGCCAGCATCTTTTCCGAATCAACCATGTTCTTCGGACAGCCCAGAGATATAAAACCGACAGATGTTTGTTTATGTTCTTTTTCAGTAATTTGATTCATTTCAATAGAATACAAAAAACCTCTTTCAGAATAAAGAACAAACCTTTTTTTATAAAATGGTTTTTTTTTGGAGTTTAAGTTTGACATCAGCCGACAAAAGTAATAAAGAAATAATAATTAACCGGTTCTTACGTAAGCTTAATCATGGACAGATTTGGGGCTAATATCAGAATTCCAGCATTATTACTCTCTATTATTGCCTTTAGTATGATTTTTTTCAGCGGCTGTGGAGAGGCATTTAACGATAAACCCGGTGAACTCGAAGCAAGGGCGACACTAAGCGACATAAGTCAAACCAGGGCCAACCCAAACGTAAATAACCCCCTTCCCGAGATGTACTTTCAGCCTCCGCAAAGAGTTAATGTATTGGATGGTGTGAAACTCTTCTATTTCACAAGGCAGCAGCCGGCAGCCCAGATGGCCGAGATTATTGCAAATCAGCTTGGTTACAAGGTAACAGCGAATGATGCTACTAATCAGCTTGTTATACATTGTGCCAATGACCAGGATGCTGACAAGGCATTGGAATTCTTAAATGCTATCGATTTGCCTCCCATTCAGGTCAACATCGACTGTATGATTGTCGAACTCTACGCTGATAAGACTTTTGACAGGGAAACAACAATAGACATACAGAATCTCTTCGGTGAAGATTTTACCTTGGGCGGTAAAGTTGACAGCAAAGGAAATCTGTTGCCCACTTTCCCAGGCGCTTCCCTTCGTGAAGCAAAACGTTCATTTTTTGGTATGCCGATAGGCTATTCGAGCGATACTGTCAACATCCTTGTCGATATGCTTGTTTCAAGAGGATATCTCAAGATTCTTATGAATCCTACTATTGAAACGGTAAACGGCAAAAAAGCAAAAATTCTTTCAAGAGACGATGTTCCTATTGAAAAAATCGTTACCCAGCAAAATGTATTGCCGTATTCCATTACCGAGTATCAGTGGGTCGAAGACTCTCTCCAGGTTACTCCGCACGTTTACGCCGATGGCTCGGTGGGCCTTAATACCGAAATAAAAATTGGTTCCAGTACAAAACCAAAAGGTGTTGTTCAGGCCTCCGTTATTACAGAACGTTCTATTATCGTCGATGAAAACCGCATTAGACCCGGCAACAGCTTGATTATTGGCGGAATCAGGAGAACTGAAAAACGCGACGTGCTTCGCGGAGCTCCATTTTTAAAGGACCTCCCGGTTGTTGGTTTACTGTTTTCAAGCCGCGATTATGAAGAGTCAGGCACAGAACTTATTTTCATTCTCACGCCCAGCATTTCTTCTGGCGGTATGGAATACGCCAAAATGCTTGAATTCGTACAAAAAAAACAAGCAGGCCCGAAATATGACCCAGGCCTGGAAAAAGCTTTAAGTGATCCGTTTGGTGACAAGGCTTACACCGAACATATCAAACAAAAAGCTTCTGAAGCCACAACAGAAAAGGCAAGAATTGAAGCCGAAGCCGCAAAAATCGTGGCAGAGGCTGAAAAAACAAAGATGGAATCCGAACATGCAACTGCGGAAGCGGAAAATGCGGTAGCACAGGCCGAAAAAGCAAAAGCCGAAGCCGCTATGGAAAAAGCACGGGCTGAAAAACTTCAAACTGAATCGGAAAAAGCAAAGGCCGAGGCCGAGAAAACCAAAGCTGAAGCTGATAACGCAAGAGCGATGGCAGAAAAGGCAAAGGCCGAAGCTGATGCCGATAAACTCGAGACAGAGAAAATTAAGGCAGAAGCCGAGGAGGCCAAAGCCAGGGCCGCAAAATCTCAGGCAGAAGCCGAACAGGCAAAAGCCGAAGCCGACAGCGTAAAATCGCAAGCGGAAAAAGCACAAGCTCAGGCTGAAAAAGCGCAAGCAGAAGCCGACAGAATGAAAGCTGAAGCGGAGAAGGTTAAGGCTCAGGCCGAACAGGCACAGGCTGAAGCTGACAAAGCAAAAGAAGAAGCTGCCAAAGCTGCACAGGAAAAAATCCAGGCATTGGAAACAACTCAGGATGCCAATCAGGCCGACCCGAACACAGACCCCAATCAGCCGAATTAAATTTTCTTAAAGGCCAAAGTGAAAGTATTTCTTTTTTCTTTGATGTACTTTCTTTCAAAATTTGTTCCCACAAGCTCATTTTCATTGGCCCCCGCAGGTCTTACAAACTCCGTTGCCTGTAATTTGTCCCTGAACCCGTCAAATACATTTTTCATCCAGCCAAAATATTCCTTGTGATCTGTTGCGATATTTATCAGACCCCCTTTTTTCAGACACCGAATCATCTGCTCCACATTTTGCGCGCTGACAAACCTTCTTTTATGATGTGACCTCTTTGGCCATGGATCGGGGAAATAAATATGAAAACAATCTACTGATTCGTCTGCGATATTGTTGGCCAGAAGTGAAGCCGCCTCGGTACGGATGAGCCGCACGTTTTCCAGCCCTTTACGTCCCATTCTGTCAACAGCATATCTATAATACTTGTTTGCCCACTCAATTCCCAAAAAATCTACTTCAGGCGAAGTAAATGCCTGATGGACGAGAAACGTACCTTTACCGCTGCCGATTTCAATATGAACAGCGTTTTTACGTCCGAAAACATTAGAAAATCTTAATATACCCTTGATGTCTTCAAATATAAGAGTATTTTTTTCAAATTCTTTTAATTTTCTATTAGCCATCTTCATACCTTTTACCTATTTTTACAAAAACTTAAATTAAGTCAAGTACCTTTAAATTCGATACAGATTTTGTGGAACTATAAGATAAATTGACTCGTATTAATGATTAAGGTTTAGCAGTATATAGGGATATTTAAAATGATAAGACCGATAAAACTGCGACGTAAACGTATATTGGTTGACGTTGATACTCAAATCGACTCGTTAATCGCCTCCGGTTCCAATTGTATTAAGAATCATCGCCGCGTTTTAATGAATATCCGGCGGGCTTATGCATGGGCGAGAGCTAAAAATATCAAATCCGTTTCCACTGCAATTTCAAAACCCATCAGAAATGGCGATAATTTCTGTATTACAGGCACTCAGGGCCAAAAGAAAGTTTCATATACTCTTCGCGGCAAGAGAATTATTCTGGAAGCCGACAATTCAACCGATTTATCGCGAGACCTTTTTACCCGTTTCGACCAGATTATTCTGACTAAGCGGACCGAAGATCCGTTTGATGAACCCAGAGCTGAAAGACTGCTGACAGAACTTCGCGCAGATGAATTCATCATTATTGGCGCTCCTGCCGAAGGCGCGGTAACCTCGACCGTTCTTGGACTGTTGCAAAGAGGCAAAAGGGTCGTTGTCCTTACAGATGCTATTGGTGTGTACGACAGAAAAATCGCCGAAATTGAGATGCGCAAATGGCAGGCAAAAGGTGCGATTTTGATGGAGACAAAAGACCTCGCCGGTGTGACTCATCTGAGAACTGCGGGCGTTTGCGACTGTAAAATCTGCAATATGACTGAAAAAGAGCTTCAAACTCAGGCTAGCGCGTAAGCACCAGCTAAAACGACTCCTGACACCGTTTCTCATTTCACCATAAATTTAATGTAAGTTTTACATGAATTTTGTTTCCATAACAGGAACTCAATAGCGACATTGTTCGGAATTTTCATCTGCAATTTTGATAATAACCTTACAACGAAAACGACTCCTGACACCGTTTTTTTATTGCAATTAAAAATACAGTAGTTAATATGCCTTTGTATGGCAAGACCATTAAGAATAACGCCGGCAGGTTATGCTTACCATGTTTTCAACAGGGCTAATGCGCGTGTCCCCATCTTCGTCGATGAAAAAGATTACGTCTGTTTCGAAAAACTACTTAAAGAAGCTGTTGAATGGTTTGATATGCGTGTGTGTACATATTGTATAATGCCCAACCATTGGCACCTTGTTCTATGGCCTAAAGAAGACGATTCGCTTTCAAAATTTGTCGGTTGGCTTACTATGACGCATACAAAAAGGTGGCATGCGGACCACAAGACAAATGGGTATGGTCATGTGTATCAGGGGCGTTTCAAATCATTTCCCGTTCAGGATGACTCGCACTTTTTAACATTGTGCAGATATATCGAGCGTAATCCTGTAAATAGCGGTCTTGTAGAAAATGCACAATCTTGGAGATGGTCTGGGATGTGGCATCGTTGCAATAGCGGCAAAAGCAATGTATTGTCGTGTTCTGATTGGCCGGTAGGCATTCCAGATGATTGGCCGAGTTTAGTAAATCAAAGGCTTAGCGAGAAAGAGGTTTTAGAAATTAGGCGATGTTTTGATCGCAGCAAGCCTTTTGGTGAAGTTACCTGGACCCAAAAAACCGCTTCTTCTCTGGGAATAGAGTCTGCAATAAGGCCAACTGGCAGACCTAAAAAAAACGACTCCTGACACCATTTCCATTCCTGCATTTCGTAGACAATCATCCAGCATTCATTTTTTTGCCTGTCAGACTGACAGGCAAAACTGCTATTTTGCCATTGTTTCACAAAAAACACGGTGTCAGGAGTCGTTTATCTATTTACAAATAAAAGATTTACAGCAAAAATTACATTTATCAGTCAATGGCACATTATTTGCATTTACAATATAAATTGAAGATAATTTTATGACCACAGACAGTGTAAAAGTATTAATAAATGGTTTTGACTGGGCCTGGCCCGAGGCGGTCAGGCAGATTTTCAAAGACCGCAGCGTTGAACTGCTCATGGTTAAGCGTCCTGATGAAGCGCTTAATGTTATTCAGCAGCGGCGGATTCACACGGCTATTGTCGATATGGATTCGAAAATGCTCAGCGGCCTTAGCATGATAAAGATTATTCGCGGCAGTTTTCCCGCTCTGCCCTGCATTTTGCTGACAGAAGCTGCGGAAGAAAAACTGCTCGCCGCGGCTCTTGAGCTTGATGTATTCAGCGTGATGAACAAGCCGGTGGATATTAATTTGCTGCAAACTCAGCTCCACAGGCTTTTTGTGAAAAGATATAACAATTACGTATTTAATAGTTGAAAGGAATTAGGAAATGAAAATCAGACCATTAGCCAACAAGGTGCTTGTCGAACGCATCGAGGCTGAAAGCAAAACCGCCGGCGGGATCGTTCTGCCGGATTCAGCAAAGGAAAAACCACAAAGAGGCAAAATCGTTAGCGCAGGAGACGGAAGAGTTCTCGACGACGGCTCAAAAGTCGCTATGCAGGTAAAAAAAGGCGATGAAGTGCTCTTCACAAGTTACGCCGGTACAGAAGTTAAAATCGACGGTAAAGAGTTCCTCATTATGGACGAATCAGACATTATGGCAGTAATTGAGAAATAGGAGATATAAAAAATGGCAGCAAAAAAAATAGCATATAGTACCGAGGCCAGAGAGGCCATCCGTCAGGGCATTAAGAAACTTGCCGCTGCGGTAAAGGTTACTCTCGGTCCTTGCGGAAGAAATGTTGTTCTCGAAAAATCTTTCGGCTCACCAACCGTTACAAAAGACGGCGTGTCAGTCGCAAAGGAAATCGAACTCGAAGATTCTTATGAGAATATGGGCGCTCAGATGGTTAAGGAAGTCGCAAGCAAAACAAGCTCAGTAGCAGGCGACGGAACAACCACCGCGACCATTCTCGCAGAATCCATCTTCGAAGAAGGCCTGAAAAACATCACAGCAGGCGCAAATCCTATGCAGGTTAAACGCGGCATCGATATGGCGGTTGAGAAAATCGTCGAAGAGCTTAAAAAAATGAGCACAAAAGTCGAATCAAGCAAACAGGTTGAACAGGTCGCTACCTGCTCGGCAAATCAGGATGCTGAAATCGGCAAAACAATGGCACAGGCAATGGATAAAGTCGGCAAAGACGGCGTTATCACCGTTGAAGAAGGCCAGAGTCTCGAAACCGTTGTCGAGCTTGTCGAAGGCATGCAGTTCGATAAAGGTTATATCAGTCCTCACTTCATCAATAACTACGATGAAATGACTTGCGTTCTCGAAAAACCATACATCCTCATCAACGAGAAAAAAATCAGTTCGATTAAATCTCTCGTTCCTCTTCTCGAAAAAGTCGCAAAACAAGGCAGACCTCTGCTCATCATCGCAGAAGACATCGAAGGCGAAGCACTCGCGACATTAGTCGTAAATAAACTCCGCGGCGTTCTCCAGTGCGCAGCAGTAAAAGCTCCCGGCTTTGGCGACAGACGCAAAGCTATGCTCGGCGACATCGGCGTCCTCACCGGCGGCGAAGCTATATTCGAAGATCTCGGCATCGACCTCGAACATATTGATTTATCGCAGCTCGGCCAGGCCAAACGCGTTACCATCGACAAGGAAAACACAACCATCGTCGAAGGCGCTGGCTCTACCGACGCAATCAAAGGCAGAATCGAACAGATTAAACGCGAAATCGATTCGACCACAAGCGATTATGATATCGAAAAGCTTCAGGAAAGACTCGCTAAACTTTCAGGCGGCGTAGCACAGATTAACGTTGGCGCTGCGACAGAAGCAGAAATGAAAGAAAAGAAAGCACGTGTCGAAGACGCTCTTCACGCTTGCAGAGCTGCTGTTGAAGAAGGCATCCTGCCAGGCGGCGGCGTTTCTATGCTCCGTGCTGTAAAGGTTCTCGATAAAATCAAAGCAAAAGATGATGAGAAAGTCGGCGTTGACATCGTTCGTCGCGCAATCGTCGCTCCAATTAAGCAGATTGCTTTAAACGCAGGCCTTGATGGCTCTATCGTCGCACAAAAAGTTATGGAAAGCACCGAAGTAAATTTCGGCTACGACGCTTTAAGAAAAGAATACGGCGATATGATTGCCTTTGGCATCATCGTTCCGACAAAAGTCGAACGCACTGCCCTGCAAAACGGCGCTTCAATCGCATCGCTTCTTCTGACAACCGACGCAATTGTAAGTGAGATTCCTGAAAAGAAGGAAGCTCCTCCAATGGCTCCCCACGGCGGCGGAATGTACTAACACAATCGCAAAGGGCAGGCCTCAAAACCTGCCCTTTTCTTTTATGAAAGGATTGAAATGGTTTTCAATTTTTATTCCAATTCGTTCAGTCAGCTCTCAAAAGGCTTTGCCAAAGGTCTTTTCATTATCGGTCTGCTGCTTATCGGTTTCGGTATTCTGGTTTGGGTTTTTAAGGAAGTCCTCGCGATTATCGCCGCCGCAATCTTTATGGCTATCGGCGCAGTCTGCTGCCTGAACGCAATCAAAATATTTTTCCTCTCATGGAAATCAGGAAGAAAACCGGACGACGGCCGCAGCGACAATGTCAAAATCCACATCGAATAAAAACAATCTCGTTTAATCGTTAGCTTTTTGAATCGTTTCTAAAATCTCAGCCATAATTTTATTTATTCTCTCAAACCGCTCCAAATCCGAGAACACTCTTTGAGCATTTTGAATATATTTATCATTTTTAATTTCTTCAGGAAAGTTATCAAACAGCGCTTTGGCATATTCATAAGTCGTCTCAAGATGAAATTGAAAACCAATCACCCTGTTATCGATAATGAATCCTTGATTTTTAGTAGCCTCGCTCGATGCCAGATGCACTGCCCCATTTGGCAAATCGAAAGTATCCCCATGCCAGTGAAAAACTTCCATTATTTGTGAAAAGCAATTCCCAAGGATTGTACTTTTAGCCTCTTTTGATGGTTTTAAATCAAACCATCCGATTTCCTTATATTTGTTTTGATAAACTTTCACTCCAAGGCTTGCCGCGATTAGTTGCGCACCTAAACAAATTCCTATCACGACTTTCCCTGCATCAATTGCTTTTTTTATGAATTCTTTTTCAGTCGCCAGCCACGAATATTTTGCGTCATCATTCGCGCTCATTGCCCCGCCCATAATTATCAGCCAGTCGAAGCTGTCCATCTCCGGCAGTTTTTCATTGAGATAAAAATGCGTCGACGTCGAAGTAATATTTTTCTGCCGAAAGTATTCCCCCATACTTCCAAGCCCCTCAAACGGTAAATGCTGTAACCAATGTACTTTCATATTTATTTTCCCCATGTGTCATTCCCGCGTAAGCGGGAATCCATTTATCTTTTTAATATTTCCACTAATCTTTCCATTGCTATCTTTGCATCTCCAATCGGTTCCCCAAAAAATGTTCCATCCGCAAGCCGATTCCAGTTCGGCGAACCTTCGCCGTCGCGATTGACAATTATATGCATATAGTTTTTAGCGCTCGCAATTTCCAGCACCGAATCATCAATTCTTTTTTTAACATCCTGCAAAAACTCAGAGTCAACATTCCTTTTATGATATGCGATTCTTTGATATTGCTTATCCGCCATCAAAGATTTAATAAAAAGCTCCGCGACTATTCCCGTTGAACGGACAAATTCAATTTCTTCATTACTGATTGGCGAAACAAAAACAGTTTCAATCTTTATATTTCTAAGCCGTTTAGCCGCAAGCAGCCTCGGCACAATCGGATAATACATCTCCATCAAAATCGTCTGCTCAGGATAATTGACAATCAAATCAAGATTCACCGCCTGGCTGAACCCAAAACATTTCCCGATAACATAATGGTCATTCCCTTCCAGCCCCGCGATTTCCTCTTCCGTTCTCCAGCAGTCAGGATTATCCCAGACCGTATGTTCATCAGGCCGCGGAATATGATTCCTCGAATGTTTGCTTTTGATTACCGACAATTTTGTAAATTTCACATCAGGCCTAAAATGCTTCACCGCCGCAGTCAGCGGCCCTTTGCCTACGCAACTCGGCCCCGATAATAATATCAATCGCTTTCCCATTTATTTCCTGTTGGTATTTCAATGTATATCTTGCTTTATACCTGTTATGCAAGTATATTTCTATTTTATGGATAACCCGTCAAGCAAAATCTCGCCATACAAAAGTTTTTTTGCTTTTATTACCGCCCGCTCGGCAGGCATCATTGTCGCCGCCGCACTTTTCTGCACTTTATCTGCAAAGCTCTATTGGGCTTTCCACATCAACCAACTTCGCAACTGGCCGGATTGGATAATCGCTGACATTTTCGTTTTCTCTTTCTCCGAAATGTTTATTGCACTTGTCTATTATTTCTGGCACAAAAAAACCGCCGTAAGACTAATGCTCCTTTTCGCCGCTTCGATTTGCACATGGTCTGTCCTGAACGCCGGCTGGCTCATCGCAACTGGCACACAAGCCCTCCCCGCCGTCATTGCCCCGCTCTTCTATGACCCACTCGGCAGATTCAGCATCGTCGGCCATCATCTCGCCGAAAGGCCAATCGCCGCTTTCGCACTCCTCGGCCCAAGCGCAGTGGCACTCGCGTTTTTCTTCTACGTCATCGCAAAACCAGTCGTGCCCCAGATAGAAAAAAAACATATTCGCGCCAGAATGATTTTCTACGCCTCCTTTTTCTTTATAGCCTCGATATTTGCCATCTTCATCGGAGACAAAAAAACTCCCGCTCTCGCCGAACTCCGCTACAACAGCCAGCTCAAAGCAGTCAAATCATTATTTTATCGAAACCCATCGAGAAGAAATATTGCCGAATTTTCAGATTCAAACGAAATGCCATTTGCCGCATTGAAGCCCATTACGCTCGAACACAAAAAATATGCCGGAAAATATAACATCGTACTCGTCGTGCTCGAAGGAGTTTCTCCGCTGCAAACTAATTTCTGCGATGGCAGCGCCGATGTCCCGTTCCTCAAAAAACTCGCTAAAAATGGCGTCAATTTCACCAACTGCCATACCGTCGCGACGCACACCACAAAAGCCCTCTTCGCAATACACACCGGAATCTATCCATCCGTCAGCCAGGACTACATCGAAGCCGCCGTCGCACCAGCCCCCTGCCGCAGCATCGTAACAACACTGAAAGATTCCGCGAATTACAAAACTGCCTTTTTCCAATCCGCCAAAGGTTCATTCGAAGCTCGCCCCGGCCTCGTCCACAATCTCGGTTTCGATAAATTTTTCGCACGCGACGACATCACCGATTCAAATACTTACCTTGGCTATCTCGCCGCCGATGAATTCGCCCTCATCCCTCCAATTGAAGATTGGATTAAGAATTCCGATCAGCCGTTTTTCCTGACCGTACTTTGCTCTGCGACACACGACCCTTATGAAATCCCCGAACATTACATTGACAATGAAATAAACAACGACAGCAAACCTCTCCAGCGATACAGCCGTTTGCTTGAATATACTGATTCGTTTATAGAAGAACTTTATAAAAAAATCATTTCACACGTTGACAAAGACGATTTAATTTTTTGCGTCGTCGGCGACCATGGCGAAGCCTTCGGCCAGCACTCGCGCTTCGGCCACGCACGTATCCCTTATGAAGAAGCGATGAAAGTTTTTTGGATTATGTCAGGCGACAAAATTAAACGCGGCAAAAAAATAGATTTGCCCGTCAGCAATCTCGATGTAACCCCGACGATTCTTTCGATGCTCGGCTTCGACATCTCAGATGCTTCGTTTGACGGCCTAAATATTTTGCAGAAAAAAACAAATGAACGAAAAATTTATTTTTCAACATGGATGTCCAACGGCCCTGCCGGTTTTGTTACCGATAACCGTAAAATTATTTACGACCCGACAAATCAGCAGATTATTGAATACGATTTATCAACAGACCCGCTTGAGCAAAATGGCTTGTTTTTACAGCCGAAAAAATCAGAATCCGCCGCAAAGAATGTCGAATTGATAAACGCCTGGCAGTCCCGCAATTTCCATATCTTCCATAAAGACGACACGGAAAAATACCAGCGTATTTTCGATAATTGGCTCTGCCAAACCGCCACCCGTGAACCCCGCGCCATCTTCGATAAACAATAACGACTATAAAAATGCTGCTCTGTCATTGAACATAAGCGATTACTTTTTACACTCCTTCTATTTCAAACCAAATGATGTAACCTTAATTTTTACTTCATCGGATTTGAATGCGTCGCTTTCTTCTTTTGGCAAAGTCCTGCTTTTACTTAGTGCTATTTCATGGTGAGGCTCGAGTAATTTTATTTCATTTATCCAGTCGTTCCTGCAATCTATCATTTCACCATTTTTGAAATATTCAAAATTAAGTTTCAAATTGCTTATTGCGTTTTCAGAATCATTTTTCAATATGAAAATTATTTTTTCATGGTTCTGCCATTCAGTTGGTACTAATTTTATTCCTGAGATGCTCAATTTTTCTTTAACTGCCGCAAACATTTTATCTTCATCATCTTTTTCAGGTTCAGTGGATTTAAAACCTGCTGAAAATCCGGCTCGAAATTGTTTACTGATTTCCTCTGCGAATTGCTGTATTGCTTTTGTTTTCTCAGCATCTGAAGCGCCGTCTTGAATTATGCTGTTGAGTTCCTGATAAGCTCCCCTGATTTCACTTGCCAGTTTAGGTTTCATTGTAGCTCTGAAAACAAACAGCGCCGCAATAGCAATAATAGTTATTACGATTGGACTATTAATAATTTTCCACATCTTTCGACTCTCCTTAATCATATCTTTTTTAAATTAGTAAAATATTACGCACAAAGTGCTTGATTCGGTATTTGATCCCATTCTCTGCCATCGAGTTGACGTCCGTTTTTCTTCTTATTGAACCCGCCCCACTGTTTAAAGAAGAATGGCACTTTTTGCTCTAAGCATTGCTCTCTGATATTTCTTACCCAATCTGCTTCCATTGGTCTTGCGCCCGGCCCGGATTCGCCGCCTGTTATCACCCAGTCGATATTAGACAAATCTAATTTGCCTACATCATTAAGCAGAGGCTCTAAAGATAGAAATTTCATATTGGCTTTTGTATTTCTTAAAAGGTCTATCCTGTATTTATAGTCTGATGCTTCAACAGTAACACCCGCCCAGATATTTTTTGCCCATGAAAGGCAATCCGATATTTCTGCAAGCCTTTCTGCCCTTTTCGTCAAAACTTGATAAGTGTGTTGAGGAGTTTTGTTCATAACATCGAAAATTTGCGAGACAAATTCGAATGGCACTTTCTTATGAAAAAGGTCGCTCATCGAATTCACAAAAATCATTTGCGGCTTCTTCCAGCACAATGGCAGATTGAGTACTTGCGGATGACAGGTAACTTTAAAACCATTTCGATAGTTCGGCTGCCCCATTGCCTGCAATCGTAACGCCATTCGCTTTGCATAGCAGTTTTTACAACCTGCGCTTATCTCCGTACAACCCGTTACCGGATTCCACGTCGATTCTGTCCATTCTATTCCCGATTTAACTGCCATATTCTTTCAACAATCGATAGGTTATATTTGCTTGTTATTATAGCGAGGAAATTAGAAAAATAAATAGGATTATAACTTTTTCAATAGGTATTCTGCGATTCGGATAGCAATCGCTGAGCCTTTTGGATTTCCTGCTGCAAAGAAAAATTGAAAAAGAAAACTTCCTCGACTGTTATAAAAAGTTTTATTTACCTCTGCCACACCAGAGAATATAGCTTTAAGTCTGCTTTTATAAAAATCTCCAATACGGCTATAATCGCATACTTTAACTATCTTATCTACAGATTGACCAAAAATATCATCTAAAGTTTGAGTTTTATAAAAATGATTGAACCAATCCTTTGTACCAAATGTTCTATTTAGACGATCGTAAAAAACTTTCTTGGGATCTTGAGCTAATAATCGATTGACGGCCATAAGCGGAAAAAGTATCCAAACATCAATACATCTTGTTTTTGCAACGGCTTCAATCGTTACCCACTCTACTTCTGTAGCAAATGGATCAAGAAATAGAACTGCACGAGTATTCTTCCAATCTTCATTATCACAGTATCTTTGTATAAATTCATTTGCATCACTTTGAATAATTTCTATCTGTTTGCTTTTTGTCGGATAAGAGTTCCTTAATTTTTCCAATTCTTTTATTTTGGATTCGTCACTTTCTATGAAAATAAATCTATCGAATGAGGGTTTTGATTCTAAGGCTAAAGCCGCTGAACCTTTCAAGAATTGTTCGGATTCTTCTTGTTCCAATTCTTCAAAAATGTCTGGATCATTATTTTGAGATTTTCTTTGTTGCCGGTATCCAGTCCCCGCAAATGCATCTATGTAAACTCTTTTAAAAGGCTGATTTTTTAAGGCGGTATTGTAACTGTCGAGATATTTCTTTAAAATATCAAGTTTCTTCTCTGTCCAACTTCCGCCAAAAAGTTGTTCTGTAAATTCTACCATTCTATATTCTCCTTTGATAATTTTCGATTTTCCCTAATTTTGGTCAGTTGTGATTCAATTGTAATTTGTGCATTTTGATAATGGACTGTCCGCTGGAAAAATTTCATCGCTGATTGGTCAACTCCGTTTGCCAGAGCTTTAATAATTCCAAGCGCTTCATGCTCTCTCACATTACTCTCCATATAATATAATACATGAATATACTCTTGAATATTCTGAAACTCAATCTATTTTCTCGACACAATAACGGCCAACAAACTTGCGCTTTTTTTTAGTAAAAATTTAGAATTAAGATAATTATGCACCCCTAATATCTATAGAAAAGTGCTTATTTTCATATACTTTTGTTATGATTTTCTTTCATTTTTTATCAAAATCATTATGTTTTTTTGCAAATTTATCAAAATTCTTTAAATTCGACATAAGTCCAGATATATTAATCAGTTAAGTTCTAAAAAAGCATCATAAGTCCTTTATTTACGTATTCTGGGTTCTGTGTTCTGAGTTCTTGTTTTTTTGCCGTAAGTCTTTATTTTACGTTGTAATTTTTTGAGGAATTTATAAAATTCCGGTATGAATTCACATCTTGTAATTTTGAAAAAATTTTATCTCGACAAAATACTCGATGGCTCAAAACCGGTTGAATCGAGGCTTTTAAAAGCCGCTTTCCCCCCTTTTGATTCGATTGCGATTGGCGACAGGTTATTTTTAAAGCAGTCCAGCGGCCCTGTTTGTGCCATTGCGCAAGTCTCTTCTTTTCAGGAGTTTAGCAATTTAACCCCCCGCAAAATCTCCCAGTTAAAAGCGATTTATAATCACCTTGTTTTAGGAGCGGATGAATATTGGAAATTAAAATCAGACAGCAAATTTGCCGTTTTCGTCTGGCTGAAAAATGTCAGAAGTATCGACCCTATAATGATTTGCAAAAAGGACTGGCGCGCCTGGGTCGTCCTGAATGACAAGGAAAACTACGGCTTATACCCACGGCCTTAAAAAACTATGTTCTTAATTCGCGGCTTAAGCGAAGCTGGCACAATGATTTACGGATCGTTCAACGCGCCATTAAAAAATGCCTGTGGTATTATTTCGTTCTGCCGATATTATTGACAAGTCCCACAGCAAAAATATTCACCAAAAGGCTTGACCCGCCATAACTTATGAACGGCAAAGTAATTCCGGTAATCGGCATCAAACCGATATTCATTCCGATATTTACAAGCACCTGGATAGCGAAAATAATACTGATTCCCGCAGCAACATAACTCCCGAAAGTATCGGTACTTGCGGCCGATATTTCCATCCCGCATGCAATCAGAAGCGCATACAAACCCACCAGCAGCATCGCGCCTGCAAAGCCCCATTGATGACTGATAAAAGCGAAGATAAAATCGTTATGTTTTTCAGGCAGAAATTTCCCATATTTTACAAACGGTCCGCTCCTGAAACCCTGCCCGCTAAGGCCTCCCGAAGCGATCGCAAGTTTAGATCTGGTAAGATGATAGCCTTCTCCGGCCTCCCATGTTCGAAGCCTTTCGGCGGACACGCCAAGCAATTTTGCCAGCCATGGTTTTTCGATACTTTTCTGCTTTAGCCAGTTGTCGCTGCCGTCAATTTTGCTTTGCAAAAGCACCGAACTGACGCGCATACGCTGGTAATCGTGCATATTAAGCCAAAGAACCGGAAGCCCCAATATTGCGATTGAAATTATTATAACAAGATGCTTAACTCTTGCGCCGGCAAGGAATAACATCGACAAAAAAACAGGCATCATCAAAAGCACCGTACCCAAATCCGGCTCCAGAAATATTAAAGCCATTGGGAAAATGGTGAGCAAAAACGGCGGCAAAAGCGAAGATAAATTTCTGTAATTGCTTCTGTAACGCAAGTGCCAGCCAAGAGCTATGATATAAACCAATTTGAAAAATTCAGAAGGCTGAAACTGAAATAACGAACCGAAAAGAATCCATCGGCGGGAGCCTTTTTTTAAGGGAACGAAAGGCAAATCTATAAAAATATCCAAAATCAAAACAGCCAAAAGAACGATAATTCCGAAATAAAGCCAGCCGCTTGCGGGGCCTAACTTCTTGTAGCTGAAAGAGTTAAGGAAAATCAAGCCGATGAATCCGGCGGCTGCGTAAATTGCCTGCTTTTTCCAGATGTCAGTAATTCCGCCAAGGGAGGCGCTGGAATCGTAGGGATTGCCGGATGCGTAAATCATTAAAATGCCGATAGTTGTGAGGCCTGCCGCGGAGGCTAACATTACCATCCGTGTTAAAAAAAGCTTCCCGCGCAAAAAATCAAACATATCGAACATAAAAAAATCATAACAAAATTGCAGAAAAGAAAAACATAAAATAAAGACTTATGGCAAAAAAACTAGAACTCAGAACACAGAACCCAGAATACATAAATAAAGGACTTATGACGCTTTTCAAGCACTTAACTAATTAATATATCCGGACTTATGTCGAATTTAAAGGATTTTGATAAATTTGCAAAAAAACATAATGATTTTGATAAAAAATGGAAGAAAATCATAACAAAAGTATATGAAAATAAGCCCTTTTATATAGACGTTCGGGGTACATAATTATCTTAATTTTAGAATATTGACCATAATTTCTACTATGTTTTAACAGGACTTATTTTACCCGTAATCAGTATAAAATTACGCCCCCAAGGGACTCCGTCTTGTACCCCAAGGGGGGTAAGACTTCGCAATTTTTAAAAAAGTAAATGGGTTTGATTATAAGATGTGAGTTGGTTAGAATCGGTATATTCACCACGAAGAACCACGAAGGAAAAATAATATATGAAAAAACGGAATTCAGGTATAAGAAAAATGTATTATGCAGAAGTCGGCCAAAATGCGCTTTGTGGAATTTTGTAAGATTTAAAAATAGAAGCGAAGAAGGCGCTGATTTACGCTGTCTTTTCTTCGACACGGATTAACACGGATTAACACAGATTAACACTGCAATTATATTTATATTTTTGTAGAAAAAAGTTTTTAAAAAAAATCTTGATAGAAAAAAACATAACATTTCAGAAAAAATTAGGGATGATGCACAAGAAAACTTAAAGTTAAAGTTTAAAATGTAAAACCAAAGTGCAATATTTAAAATTGAATTATATCAGTTGAGTTTGAAAAAGAGGAGTTATAATTTTGTGTAGCCACAAAGACACATAATGACAAACGAATATAAACTAACAAGAGAGCAATTTGCTGATGCACTTGCGAAAGGGCTTGGCAGGGCAATGTTATATATTAAACATTACGGGCTAGACAATGTTAAAGACATTGTGCTTGAAGCCTGTATCCATAATACCACTTACGATGTTCAATGCGAAGATGTTAAAGCACAATGGCTTTATGAAATGTTTAAAGATACTTCCCATTATAATGATTTTCGTGCCGCTATTTTAGCAGCTATGAAAGAGAAGAACGAATGGCACGATGCGGTTGGGCTTTGCGATTTAGCAACAGAGATGGCTTTGGATGGAGATGAGTTAGCTAAAGAAACATTGAGAGCGTTTGTTCTTAATGCTGCCGCTAATGAAAAAAAATATTTTGATTTAGGCATTTATGAATATATCAGAGTCGGAGGAGAACAGGCAGTTTTAGAGCTTGCTAAAATATATGGACAAAGACTTATTGATAACCCAGAAGACAGCGTTCCGGAAACATTGACATTTGAAGATGAGAATCGTGTAAAGTTCGCGCAATTACTACAAGAACAATGCTGTTCTGACAACAGGATAAAAGTATATTTTGATTACGCAAATGCAAACGGCGGACTTGAACTGCCAAAAACGAAATCACAAGAGGAACGAGCAATTGACTGGGAAAATACAAAAAATGAATTTCTCTCAACTTATAACGCAGAAAAGATAATCGAAACGGCAGTTGAAGGTTCCATTGATAGTATGAGTTTTTACAGGAGATATGGAATATTCGCTGATGAATCTGATTTAAAATTAGTTTTATCGCGTCTTCCTGGAGAACAAAATAATGAAGTGCGCAAAAGATTATTGTGGGTGTTTGGAAAAGCTGCAATGCCAATAGTTGATGAAAGGATTTTTGAATGGGCCAACAGTGATAATGCTAAATTTAGGGCTGCGATTCTGATTGCACTTGCCAACTGCGAGGATGACAAGGTTCACGATTTTGCCTGTGCACGGTTGAAGGTAGGAAAAATCATCGGGTGGCCGGATCATCTGGTGTTTGATATTTTTTCACTAAACTATTCTGTGGGCGATGCAAAGTTAATTATGGATACAATTCTTGCAAGTAAGGCGGACAAACACGATATCCACAGCTTTGGGTTGAGCATAACCAGCATCGCTGAAGAGAATAAAACCAATGAGCTAAAAGAATTATTGATTTGGGTATATGAAAATACGCCATGCAGTAATTGCCGTGAGCAGGCAGTTGACAGGCTTAAAGATATTGAAGCATTGAGCCAGGAAATTATAGATGAATGCCTTTGTGATGGTTTTGAAGAGATAAGAGAATTTGTAAGGAATATGAAGAATCAATAATATAATTTGAGATTTGAGAAAAACCCTTCGGCTGGCCGAGGGGCTAAATACGTGAATATACTTATGATAAATTTTGAGGTAACAGAACCGCCGCACCAATCAATATACCGTAGTGATAGTAGAAATATTTAAATGGTAAATTGGTGCGGGATAAATAGAATCAATATATGATTAACTTTGGAATTACTGAACGGAAAAGGCGAGAGTTGGAACAGCGGATGGTAAAGTGCAATCTGCTGGAGAAGGACATTGAAGAAAAATTTGTTCGGAGCGGAGGAGCGGGCGGACAAAAAGTCAATAAGACTTCATCATGCGTTTATCTGAAACATATTCCAAGCGGACTTGCGGTAAAAGTACAAAAGAGCAGAAGCCAGGGACTTAATCGCTATTATGCAAGAAAACAATTGTGCGAAATGATGGAGAATAATTTATTGGGAGAAAAAAGCCCGGAAGCCAGAAAAATAAAAAAAATCAGGAAACAGAAAGACAGAAGAAGACGGAGAACGAAAAGAGCGGGAAGTAAATTATAATGGTTTATCCATATTGAAGCGGAAGAAATGAAGTTAATTGAAAATTTAAGATTATAAATTTAAGGGAGCCTGTAATAATTCGAAGGGTTGAGATTGCCACGTCCCCCTAAGGGGTCCTCGCAATGACAATTTTTAGAGGTGGCCTTAAGATTTGATATTCAACAGATTTTTTAATTTGAGGATTTGGGCAACTGAAACGCTATCTTTACAGGTGAAGCCTGTTTTGAACCATGAATTATTATGCTCAATGACGAAAGTCATTTTTCGGTTCGTACGATTCCAATCTATGCCAAACCAAGTTCTAAAATCTCCGCTGCCCCAAAGCCTCATACAGCCGCCGTTGTATGCCTGCACAGTTTTGATGTCCCTGAAATTAATTCTCTTTTTTGCTGCGAATGGGAAATAAAAATGCTTTATAGTTATTCCATCGCTATCAATCTCTATCAGATTATCTGAATAATGTGAAGTACCAAGAACGGATTTTTCTGTAAGTTCGACGTTTTCAGACGATTTGGAGGGCATATAAAGGAACATAATCGCAACTAAAATATCCATAGTCGCCATTATAAACGCAACTATCAAAAAAATATGTACCGGGATTTTGTGCAATACCACAGATGCAATATAAAGTACAACAATTGTTGCAATTGCACCCAAGAAAGAAGCGGCGGCTAAAATTATTTTTACGTTTTTGTTCATAAAAATTTAAATGAAGCGTTTAAAATATTATCAAGTAAACCCCCGGCAGAGCCGGGGGCTAATTTTACAAGCTAAGCATAAACTGTAAGGTTTCGTCGTTAGCACCTGCTAAATTTTCGTGGCCGAAGTCGGGATAGATTATTACTTCCTTTTTTGAAGTAATCTTATTATATGCGGCGAACTGGCTCGACGGCGGGCAGATTGTATCCATCATTCCGGTTACCATTCTTACGTGGCCTTTGATTCGAGGCGCGAGGTGCTGGACGTCGATGTAGCCGAGCTTAGTAAAAATTTCATCTTCTCTTTTGTGCTGCGGGTCGAAAAATCTGAAATACATTTTCAGTTCATCATAGGCATCTTTGGCGAGGTCCATTTCCCAGACACGTTTGTAATCAGAAAGGAAAGGATAAAAACTTACGACTTTTTTTACGTTTGGAGAAAGCGAGGCACAAGCGAGTGCGAGACCGCCGCCCTGCGAGCCGCCGATAACGCCGATGCGTGCGGGGTCAACTTCTGGCATATTTGAAACTATCTTTGTGAGCTCGGCTGTGTCGAGATAAATATTTCTGAAGAGGAGTTTGTGCGGGTTGGGGTCGTCGAGGCCGCGGATAATCTGGCCTTTGAAAGTATTGCCTTTGACTCCGCCGGTGTCTTCGGAGAGTCCGCCCTGGCCGCGGCAATCGAGAGCTGCGCAAGAATAGCCGAGCGCGAGGTACTGCAACTTATTCGACCAATCGCCGGCGTTTCCGCTGTAGCCGTGAAAGAAGATTATCGCAGGTTGTTTTTTCGGGGTATTCTTGGGGCGGAGATATTGCGCGTGGATTCGAGCGTTGTCAACGCCTGTGAACCATAAATCGAAACATTCGGCGGAAGGAACCTGGAAGTCACTTTTGACGAGTTCGATTTTGGGGTCGATTTCGTTCATGGTATTAAGGGCGTTGTTCCAGTAATCATCAAAATCGGCCGGGCGAGGATTGCGGCCCTGATAAGTTTTAAGCTGGTCAAGAGGCATATCTATAAGCATTTTTCCAACTCCTTATGAAAATAAAAATCCGTTTACTTTTAAAGCCATTAACGCTCCAAATCTGCAGCAGATTTGAAGGGCGAGACTTCTCCGTTAAAAATTTCTGTCGAAATTTTTAACGGAGAGGGCGAGATTCGAACTCGCGGTACGCGGTAAAGCGCACACTGGTTTTCGAAACCAGCTCGATCAGCCGCTCCGACACCTCTCCGGAACTTCGGGCAACGTATTTCGGTGACGCTGCCTGCAGTAATAATCAAGCTGATGATTTTACCGCAACCGGCCTGAAAACTCAAGTATAGTGTTTTGAATAATATTTTGGGTTTGAACGGGCCAAGAAAGAGGATATAATTTAGTTTTATTGTTTTCGGGGAACAAAAATGAAAAGCAAAAATGACGGATTTGCGATTGTCGCTGTTCTGATTGTAATTTTAATCGGCGTTATGATTTATATGGTTGATTTTTCGGCGATGTTCGGGCATATCGATAAGAACAGGGCTTATGAAGAAAGGCCGTGGTTCGAAGAGCAGCGATTAGTTTCTAAAGAAAATCTGCCGGTCAAACAAACGGGCAAAGGCGGTAAAACGCTGATTTTGAATCAAAAAGTTCTCGCTGGGCCGGTGCAAAGAAAAGATGAGAATAGAGGCGAGATTGAAATTATTGTCGAGCCGAACGGGCTGGCGAAGGGACACTGGCAGTGCGAATATGATTATGAACAAGGGAAAATTCATTATACTATAACAGCTAATTTCGAGGGGAATATCGACCCGACGAAAAATTTTACAAATCCAGAAGGTACGAATAAAAAACTGCTATATTTTATTACCAAGGGAAAATATAAACAAATCAAGACCGATGAAAAAAGAGTTCAGTGGCCGACAGAAGCTCCGGTTTATGTTGTGGGATGGATTGATAAAGATTATTCGGCAAAGGGGAAAATTTTCCTGATGTCGAATGAGGATAAAGAAAGTCACGGCAATGCAGAATATGACTGGAAGACAAAATGATTTAAAATTTACCCGAATTTTTGTTTCAGAATTTTCAGTGTTTCGATAATTTTAATTTTTTGCGTGCATTTCTGCTCGCATTTTCCGCATTCGATACATTCTGACGGGTCTGCGGAACGAGCGGTATTATTCTTGTTTAACTGCCAATCATAGATATTTCGCGATCTGCTATCGATTTTCAGAAATTCGCTGAAATAGGCGGCCTGCATAAAGCCGGGGATGTAAATATTTTTCGGGCACGGGAGGCAATATTTGCAATCGACGCAGAAGCCTGTGTTTTTATTTGAGAGTTTTTCAAATTCTTCATTAAGTTTTTTAATCTGCTCAGGAGTAAAATCGGGTTTTTCGTAATTAGCGAGAGTTGAAGTTATATCAGATGGTTTGCTGATGCCACAAATAATGGTGTCAATATTTTTGTTTGATTTAAGCCAGCGATGGGCGGTTTCGACTAAATCGGTGCGGCCAATCGCATTTTTTACGGCAACATTCAATGGGGGCGAATCCTGGGCAAAGACTCCGCCGCTAATCGGATTCATAACTATCGTGGCGATGCCCTTTTCGTGAGCTTTGGCAATTACGTCTTCGTAAGTTCTATTGAGCATATTATACGTAAAAAGAATAGCTTCGCACCAGTCGGCGTGGTCTATGTATTTGCTGATATTTTCGGGGGTATCGTGAGTTGTGAAACCGATGTGCTTTACCAGACCTTCTTTTTTTGCGCGCAGGATGCCATGGAGCATTGAGCCTTGGCTGGTGGTCTCGACCCACTGCTCGTTGTTGTTTATGCTCCAGAGCTGATAAAAATCGAGGTAGTCGACATCGAGCCTTTTCATAGATTCGATAATTCTTTTGTATGTGCAATCGGCGGAAGTATCGTCGGTTGGTTCAACTTTTATATTCCACGGACACCACTTGGTGGAAAGAATTACTTTTTCTCTGTAACCGTTCTTGAGGGCTTTTGCGAGTTTCAATTCGCTATCAATGTAACCGCGGCTGGTATCGATGTAAATCATTCCAGCGTCGATGGCTTGTCTTATAAGGGCAACAGCATCGTCACACTTTTCCGGGAAACGCATCGCGCCGATGCTTACGGGGTGGACTTTGAGGCTGCTGCGTTTGCCGAAATTTACTTCTCGGGTTTGTTTTTGCATTATGTACCTTTTACTTTTTGGTTTAAAATACGACACATATCTTTAATTCGGTTTATTTGGTCATCTCCATATACAATTATCGGAAAAACCGTTTTATTGTGCATTAAAGGCTCAGACATATCAACAAATTTTTCACACAATTTTCCATCGGGGGTTTTTGGGATTGGAGAAAAATCTGCAAGCATAGTTCTTACGCCGAGGCTGTTTACGTAACGCAGCGAATCTTCGATGTTCTGGATTTCGGTTTTTGGATGGCCTAAAATCATATAAGCAGAAATGCTGTTTCTTTCAGCGTCTGCGTCAATCAGGTTTTTAACAGAGTTTGCAAACTCTGTATCGAAGATTTTCGAGCCTGTCTGTTTTTGAAATTCATCTGCCCTGCTTTCGAAGCCGAGATAAAAAGTTTTGAAGCCGGCATTGACTAATAGCTGCGCAAGTTCGGAATCAATAAATCTGGCATTGAGTGCGTTAGGGGTATGGAACGAAACTTTGATTTTATTTTCAATTACGTATCGCAGGAAAGGTTTGATGATTTCATCGGCTTTGTATAAAAGAGCGTCATCGTAAAATGCAATATTTTTTACGCCAAGAGAAATTATAGAATCAAATTCTTCGATAATCTTTTCATAAGGTTTTGAGGTAAAGCCTTTATTGAAAATCGGGACGGTGCAATAGGTACATTTAAAGGGGCAGCCCTGCGTTATTTTCATCGCGACTGTTTGCGGATTTTTGTAAAGATTCCATAATGGGGGATTGTCTGCGGTCGTCGATAATGGCATTTCATCGCCAAAGAGGAAATCTGCGCCGAGATTTTTTGCGTGGTTGGGGCAAATCATTGTGTATGGGCCGCCGAGGATGATTTTAGATTTCGGCCAATTGGTTTTTACGGCATCGATAACTTCCTTATAGCCTAAATACCAATACGTCATAACGGTTTGGATTAAAACAAAATCTGCGGGATTGTTTGTTTTCAGAAAATTGATAAAGAATTCGGAAGGCAAACCGAAGCGGCGGAAATTTCGCGGAATTTCCTTAAAAACATCCGGCTTTGGGATTATCTCTGAATAAAAACTGCCCCTGTCCCAATTATCGCTTTTGTATTTCGGTTTGTCGTCATAGAAAGGATTTGCGCGGTTCAAAAAATCGAATAATTTGAAATCTGCATCTGCGATTTTGCCGGCGAATGCGAGCATACCTAAAGGCTGCAACCAGAAATCAAAGGCCGCGAAATCGTATATCGGCGGATTTATCAGGAGTATTGACGGTTTACTATTCATACCGTCAATTAGTTTACGTCAAACAAACCGCCGGTTCAAGATTTTTAGCTTTAATCGAGCGAATATTAACTATCAATAAAATTGAGGTAAACAAAGCGATAACGAAAAAGCCGCTGAAGATGTACAGAGTTGTCGAATAATTTTGTGTTTTGTCTTTAATTGTCGAGAGAAACATCGGGCCGAAAATACCTGCGGCAGACCATGCGGTTAATGTATAGCCGTGGATTGCGGAGACCTGTTTTGTGCCGAAGAGGTCGCTGATATATGCGGGAACCGAAGCGAAGCCGCCGCCATAACAGGTCATAATTAAAAATACGACAGCCTGGAAGAGAACTGGATTTGAAACTTTAGGCAGAGCTAAAAACGCAATGATTTGAATGATAAAAAATAATGTCCAGGTTACTGGTCTGCCGATGTGGTCTGAAATGCTTGACCAGCCGATTCTGCCGAAACCATTGAACAGGCCGATTATGGCAACCATTCCGGCAGCGGCTGCGGCAGACAAACCTGCAAGTTCCTGACCCATTGGTGATGCTACGGAAATTACCGCGATGCCGCAGGAAATATTGATGAACAACATCAGCCAGAGGAAATAGAAACGCAATGTTTTAACAGCTTCATTTGCCGTAAGCTGAGAAAGGTCTGCTTTGATTTTTTTTGCGCCATTGTCAAGTTTTGCTTTGTAGCCTGCGGGAAGCCAATCTTTTGGAGGGGGAGAAAGATATTGAGCTGAGCAGAACATAACAAGAAAATATATCACGCCCAAAACGTAAAACATGCCTTCAACGCCAATCGATTCGATTGACATTAATTTTTTCATTGCGAAACTGCTGATGAAGGCGGCAAAACCGAAACCCATAATCGCCATTCCAGTAGCCATTCCCCTTTTGTCGGGAAACCATTTAATCAGCGTAGAGACCGGTGTGATGTAACCTGTTCCAAGGCCGATACCGCCGAGAACGCCGTAAGATAAATATAAAAGCGGGAGCGATTCAAATCTGACGGCGAGGCCAGCAGTTGTAACCCCAATTCCGAAAAAACAGGCAGCGAGCATACCGGCTTTTCGCGGGCCTTTGCTTTCGACAAAATGGCCGAGGAACGCCGCACTTAATCCGAGAAAACAAATCGCAATCGCGAAAGTAAGGGTAACATCGGATAATTTACATTCGAAAAGGTTCATAATGGGCTTGGCGGCAACGCTCCATGCGTAAACCGAACCGATTGAAATATGAATGCCGACCGCGCTTAAGGCAATTAACCATCTGTTCTTCACGTACATTCTCCGTTTAATTAAGGATAAAGATGCAAGGAAATTAATCCTTACTTCTTAAGAACAGGATACTAAGCTGCTTACGGCAGGTCAATGAAATGAATGAAAAGAAGCTCAAATGATATGATAGTAATGTAAATTGGCAGAAATTGAACAAAAAGACCGTCCAGAAGGACGGTCGTATGCAAATGAAATAGCGGGGGCAGGATTCCGAACCTACGACCTCCGGGTTATGAGCGGTATTCTGCTCAAATTCCTAAGTTCTTGAATTACATCATCTTACGCATAAGTCCTGTCGCCACATACAGCTAACTCAATTCTGCATAATGTGCATGTTGAGCATATTACGCACCAAAATAAGTACAATTTAGGTACAGTGACTTTCATGTCGGGAATTATACCATTATTATGAGTTTAATGCATAATAGTTTTTTAAATATCTATGATTTTAAAGTCAGATTAGTCTTTGCGCATCACTGATTTTTATATTCAGAACAATAACTCCAGGACATGCTTACGAATCACGGTACCGCTTTAACCATACCCACCCACTATTAAGTTTTAAAATAGCAGCCAACAACAATTTATGGCCCCACTTTTCTTATTATTTTTCGGATTGAAATCCCCCCCAACTGGGACGTCATAATGCTTTAATAAACATAAACTTAATGTCAGATGATTATTTGCCTAATACGCCATTTTGATACACCTGATTAAATCTTCATTACCAGGTTGCAGGTGTTGGCCTTCATAATCGTGAGGTTCCTTATCGCATTTGAGACGTGCATAATCGAAGTTTGCTGATTAGTCTATTTCCAGCCTGAAAGGCAAGTGTCTCATTGAGATGCGTTGGCGTAATGCTGCCGCGACTAAGCAGTATTTGCCCAATTTGCGTGTTTGCGCCTTGTTCAGCAAGAGCATTATCCAACTCTAAAGAATTTAAATATCTTTTGTTGAATAATAACAAACCTAACGGTTTTTAAATCTGTGTACTCATTTGGTTTTTTGTTTAAGAAAGTATTTGGGATGTCCGGCCATTTATTACAATCCATTTTTTGCTTATTACAAATGAAATACAAAAAAATAGCAACGTCACAGGTTCGGGTATTGTAAAACCGTTAGCAATTGTTTGATTCGTTGCAGGAGCAACAATTTCGTAACATTGACTGCCGGGCAAACCAGCGCCGAGCCAGACAAATCTTACAGAAAAACTGCTAACTGTTTGTCCAATGTCGATACCGCTTGAAAGAGCGAGCGCATCATAGCCGAGAGGAATGCCAAAACCTGTCGACGGCAGAATTATTTCGTCCCACTCATTTGACAAAGAAGTCGACGTGGTAACTTGAAGGTTATTATAAAGTTGCTCATCAAACCAGATTGTGAACTGCTCAATCGCGGAAGTAAGCGTATCATTTTCTATCGTATAAACATACTCGAAACTGCCGTCGCTTAAACCATTCAACTCGTAACTAACAATTGTCGCATCAGCGAAATCACTTAACAACATAACCATAGCTAAAACTAAACCTTTTTTCATCTTTCAAATACTCCTAATATTTAAACCAATGTTCTGCGAAAATTCCAAAATCTCTAAAATTTATTATTTCATCTTTATAAAGATCCTGCGGCATGTTGAGACCCGTTAGCAGCCAATTTTGTCCCAACACCCGCAGATCACTAATATCAATTATATTATTGAGCGTAAAATCTGCTTCGCGCTGCGATGAAATTTTCAGATCTATATCATTTATGTCAATGTCATAAAGCCGGTTAATTCTTACAATAAAACTATCATCACTTACAGCTTGCTGTCCTGCTGGAATTGATTTGAAAAATATCTTATCGTTCATCATTTCAACTTCCCCATAGCCACAGGAAAGCTGGACAGTTATATTACTAACATCATAACCTGTCATATTTTTCAGCTTCATTTTAAAACAATATTCAAACTCAGTTCTTGATATTCTTTTTTGCAAAACAAGCTCATAGCCTGTGCAGCTTAAATATTCCTGGCCTGCTCTATTGGCGACAGGTTTGGCTATATTGTCCGATTTAATTAAAATCGGGTCAGCATAAATTGATGAACCAAACTGGTCATAGCACTTGATCGTCCAGTATGTATTTTTATATGGAAAGGCATCCATAGTTTTTTCAATTGGCTGACCCGATTCACAAATTTTATAAATCATACTGTATTTATCCGGCCCCATAAGCAATTCATATTTGACGGCATTTTCACAAGGCAAACAACCAAGAACAGCATACTCTTCGCCAATATCGCTGCCGTCTGGGATACCGGTCAACTGAACTGGTGCAAGAATTTTGCCAGGATATGAAGTCTGGTTATAAAAAACAATATTCTCACTTGAATCAATTTTGAAAAAATATTTGTTCGCCTGGGTATTCAACTGAAAATTTTTACCTTCGCCGATAACAGACAAATAAGCGAAAGCATCCAAACCATTATTTTGATAATTGAAACTTGAAGACATATATTTTGAAACAGGATAAGAATGTGAACGCTTAGGCTGACATGTTATATTCAAAGTATTTGAAATAATCGCGGCAATACTATAAGAAGTATCATTGCTTATATAATTATCCACCCAGCATTGCTCACCGGCCACACGATTGGAATAATATTGGCTGACTCTGCTCGAAAGATTATTACAAACTGCATCGAGCAGTGAAACACGATTTACAACATATCGTGGGTCTTTGTAATACATGTTCAAATACCATGCTACTTCCATTGCCGGTTTGTTGCCGGTGCTGTAGCCGGTGGTTTGAATCGCCTCTTTATAATTCGGGGCAATTTCAGATAATAAAACAAGCAGCATATCGCCGTATTTCGTGTAAGGCGTACCATAGGAACTTACCGTAATCCAATTTACCTTTTGAGACCAGGTGCCGCCAAAAGACAGTGAGCCTCCCGTTGTACAGTTTCCTCCGCCAAAAGCCAAAATAGTTGGCTTTTCCGGGTCAAATGGCGGATTGGAAATAACTAATTGCTGCGTCGTATAATTCGGGACGATTACTACATTGACATCGTCCGGCTGGCTTTCTTTTAACCCATCAGATACGACAAGTTCAAATTTACAATATTGCCGGCTGCTGTTGGGAACAAATCCGCTTATTAAAGGTTCGGCCGTATCCGCACCTGTTATCTGAAGCGTAGGACCAGCAATCTGTCGCCACTGGTACGTCAGATCCCCGTAACCATCTCGGTCGTAGGAACTTCTGCCGTCGAGCAACACAGGCGATGTTAAAGCATATCTTGCTGCGCCTGCATCCGCCACCGGCGCTCGATTACAACCAATTATTATTCCAACTTCATCCGCTTTGCTTGCAATTACGCCGTCATCAATGATTAAACTGAAAACATAAAGGCCTTTTTGCTTTGGCACAAAAGTCGGCTGACTAATATCGTTATGGTCGAGTTCAATTTTCGGGCCGCGTATCTGATGCCATTTATAATATATTGCGTCGCCGAGCGGATCATAAGAAGCCGAGCCGTCAAGATTGACAACCGCAGGCAATTCTTCAAAAGCCTGATCCACACCAGCATCAGCCATTGGCGCTACATTTCCGGGATATTCATAAGCTCCGATATCTACTCGTCCTGCTTCCACACGATTATTACCTGAAATATCTTTCTCATTTTCTTCGATTAAATAATTCGGATTACCTGCATTTCTACATGGCGAGGATACCTGCAGATGAAAATTTGCATCATTTGTAAAAACAGGGTCAACCGAAATATTACCATTAATGCCGGTCTGGTTTTCTATTCCGACATAATCATTAATCGCATTTCCCCATACATTATTATAAGTAAATGTGCTGTTACTGCTCCAAAAATAACTAACACCGGAATAATTCAGCCCCTGAGCAATAATATTATTTGAAATAAACACATTGCTGCAATACATAAGAGAAAAGTTCGACACCGTCTGAACAGCAGAATTCCGAACAATAGTATTGCCGATTACAATTGAATCATTTGCATTTCTAAGTAGAACACCGCCGCATGATGCCGCATTTGCAATATTGTCGGAAACAATATTATTTTTGAATTCTGTTTTAGCCCAGAGATAAACAGCACCGCCAATATTCGCGAGATTTTGTTTGAATATATTATTTTTAATAATGGTGGATGCAGTGCTATAAATTGCGCCGCCACTGCCGCTATTTGCGGAATTTGCTAAAAGTTTATTACCAGAAATTATCAATGGTCCCTGGTTGCACCATATACCCCCGCCTTCGCCTGTAATGTGGTTTGCAGTGATAATATTGTTACTGATAGTCGGAGTTGACAGATTACAACAAATTCCTCCGCCCGCTATTTTTGAAGTGCCGACTCTTGTTCCAGTTCCACCCGTAATAGTGAACCCTTTTATAACCGCGTTTTGTGTTTCGCCGTTTGCAAAAGTAACAACCGAAGCTGCATCGGGATTAGATGGTCTGCTGCCGTCAATAATTGTCGATTCGACTATTGCACCATCAAGCGGATTCTGGCTTGTGAGAGTTAAATCCTTGCCGATAAAATTGATATTTTCGTAATATCTGCCAGGCAAAACAACGATAATATCGCCTTCGTTGGCTTCGTTTATTTTTGTCTGAATGCTTTGATCGGAATTGACATAGTGAATCATATAACCTGAAAATTCATCAGCTCCAATATCTATATAAGTTGATAAAACTCTCGCCTGGCCGTCCATGTCTTTTTCACCGGTTATAAGATATGAATTTGTACCAGCGTTAATGCACGGCGAATAGGGTTTTAAATGAAAATCATTCACATCCGGATTAACAAGCCTCGGATCCTCGGAAATATTGTGGTTAATACCAGTTTGATCCGGCATTTCAAAATAGTCTCCATCAACATTACCCCAGACACAATTGTATTTAAACAAATTTAAATCGCCAGGATTTTCACAATATACTCCACCCCCTTGGCCGGCAAAACAAATTATATTATTGATGACCATATCATACATTACTGACTCAGCAATAAGATAAAGGTTGCCTGCCGAGTCGGCTTCATTTTTTACAATGGTATTGTTTGCAAGCACTCCGCCACCCAGCAGGATAACACCTCCGCCAATTATCGCGGAATTATCATAAATCAAATTGTCGTATATAAGCGGTTTATTATAAATCGTAATCAGTCCACCGGCGACAAGTGAATAATTTTGTTTGATGATGTTATTAATTATTGTCGCATTTGAATATAGTGTTGCAATTCCCCCGCCATAATGAGTCTGGCCATTATTGGGACAGATGTTATTTGTGATAATATTTAATTTTATTGTAGGAGAGGCATTTTTGCAGAAAACACCCCCGCCCAAATATAACGTTTGCCCGAGAGATGTATCGAGCGTTCCTGTTCCGCCTGTGATTGTAACTCCCTGTATAACAGCATTTTTCGTTTCACTATTTGCGAAAGTTACAGTTGAAGCGGCACTAGAACTTGCAGGCCGATTGCCGTCGATTATGGTTGTTTCGACAATGGCTGAATTATTTGGATCAACACTTGTCAGGATTATGTTTTTGCCGTTGAATTTTATGTTTTCAAAATACCTTCCCGGCTGAACGATAATCCTGTCGCCGGAAACCGAAGCGTTAATGGCAGATTGAATAGTAGCATATTCTGCGGGAACATTTCGAACTGCGGCATTACAATAAGAAAACACACAACATAAAATAATTATCGCTAATAAAAAGTTTCTTCTCATATTCTCTCCTGTAATCATTTTAAATTCTCCTGTAACTTTAATTTTCTTTAAGCCAATTTTCGACAAAGACTGCGAAATCTTTAAAATCCACTATGCCGTCGCCCGCATTCGGGGCAATATCTGCATTATACATTCCCTGCATCAGCCATTGAGACGCAAAATCATATAGCAGGTTTATATCGTCCTGCCAGTTTTGGGCAAAGTCAGCAAAGTCCCAAAAGTTCACAATGCCGTCGCCGCGGTTTGGCGCAACATCGCAAGATAATTTTTCAAGTTTCCACTGATTTGCAAGAATAGCATAATCAACAAAATCAACACCATCAGGACAGGTAAAATCAGCAGATAAAAATTGCCAGCTCAATTTAGGAAAACTAATTCCGTCCTCACACATACGCCAAATATCATTTGAGCCGTTTATGGTTTCACAGACAAAATCCCAATTTGCGAAATTTGTTTTCATTTTCATCTGCTGTTCAGACAATGGTTGGCCAAAACCATTATTGACGCCAGTGGGCATAAGGAAATAAGAATTAAAGATATATCCTTCGGAAAGCCCTGTGAGTCCGCCAAAGTTGCCTACAGAACCGGCTGCATAACAATTAGTAATATTACCATAATTATATCCAGTCAGGCCGCCAATCATGTAATCACCAGTTATAATAAATGTCGAATAAGAATTAGAGATGCTGCTTTTATTGGATCCACACAGTCCTCCTGCATAAGCCAGGTAAGACGAGCGATTCATAGTTCCTGTTGAAAAACAACTATCGATTATACCATTATTATTGAATCCACACAATCCGCCACCGTGATATCCATTTCTTACTGTTATGTCGCAAACCGAATAGCAATGACTTATGTAGCCAGTATCAACGTAACCACAAAGACCGCCGGTGTAATTCATCCCACTTACACTGCCAGCCACATAACAATCTGCGATAGTCCCACTATTTTTTCCGCACAAAATACCGGTATTACTTCCATTGATAGAATTCCCGCCAGTTACACTGCTGGAAGAATAGCAGTTAGTAATACTGCCGGTATTTGCTCCGCACAAACCACCTGCATTGTCATTAGTTCCATTAATGTTAGCAATCGAATAACAATTTATTATATTTCCAGAATCCGCATATCCAGACAGACCACCAACATAATTCTTTCCACTTACATTACCTTTCACATAGCATTCATAGATACTGCCTGAATATTTATACCCACACAAGCCGCCAATATAAGCGCCTTTTGAAGAGATATTAATGTTTTCAATTCCTAAGTTTTTGATTAAAGCATTATGGGTGTAACCAAATAAACCAATATTACTTGTAGATGAGGTTGTAACATAAGTCAGATTATAAATGACATGCCCATCTCCATCAAACACGCCAGAAAATTTAGTAGTCGAATTACCAATTATTTTATATTTCGTACCTGTAAAGCCTGCCATATTTATATCCGCAACAAGCATGAAATATTTATCCCAGTCCGCAGACATCTGACCAATTTCATTCATATCCTCGGGGTTAGCGATCAAATACGGGTCTTGCTCTATGCCATGGCCGCCGCTATATTTGATCCCCAATGAAACAACAATATTTACCTTAGATTCGCTAATTACTAACCTACCAGCTACAGGTGCTTGTTCTATAATACAACCCTTGGTAACGGTTTCGCTGTATGCGTTTGATATCGTTCCTGTGAAAAGATTAGTATTCGTAATCACTGCAGAGGCATCTGTTAATGTCATTCCTGTGACATTTGGGACAAATACAGTCTGGCAGGCAAATACAAATAAGGGATAAGTCACACCTTCGTCAATTATCCATATATCATCTACGCCATTTACAGTTTCATTAACAAAATCCCAGCCGGCATTTAAGTAAGTATTTAAATTTTTAGTTGCCGCGCTGCGGCCAAAACAGCCGGTTATCATACCTCCGGTGCTACCTACAAATTGACCAACACCCGAGCTTCCAGAAGCAGTACCTATAGAATAACAATTTGTAATATGCGCACCCGAATAATTAGTACCGACAAATCCACCAACAATATCGGCCGAATTCCAATAATTTCCTGTAACATCTCCAGTCGAATAGCAATTATTTATGTTCCCTGTGTTGTGGCCAACCATTCCGCCCAAATTCATTTCGCCTTTGACCTCGGCGTTCGAAAAACATTGAGATATTGTTCCGCTATTAACGCCGACCAAACCGCCGATGCTGTAACTTCCAGCTACTCTGCCGGTTGAACTGCATTGAAAAATTGTACCTTTGTTTTCACCAGCTATCGCCCCAACGATTCCGCTCATCATACCTCCATACGGGGATATATGTATATTTACGTTCCTTATTTTGACATTGCAAACTTCTCCTGCTGTTCCAATTGTACCAAACAGTCCAAGCTGATTGCGGTCGTTAGCTAAATATGTAAGATTGCTGATAAAATGATTCTGTCCGTCAAATGAACCATTAAACGATAAAGACGAATCCCCTGCCATTTTGTATCTTTTGACATCGTTATATTCGGCAAGATTAATATCAGCTACAACTTTAAAATATGAATTCCAGTCTTCGGAATAAGTTCCGATGGCGTTCATGTCCCGCGGAGTACCGATTAGATATGGGTCTGTTTCTGTACCGCTGCCGCCTGAATATTTAGCGAATGCGGGTGAAATAAAAAGACAGAGTACAAAATTGATTAAAAGGTACTTCCTTAAAATTCCTGCAAACATTGTATCTTCAATCCTAAAAATTTATACTCTCATAGCCGTACAACATATAATCACACATTTTGTTCGCACCCAGCATGTCATTTATTCCTAAGCAAATTAAAAAAAGCCAGATTAAAACCTGTGCATATTGGATTTTGGAGGAGGCAAAATCCAATAACATTCGAGTTTAACTCCGGCTTTTAATGCAATAGTCCAATAAATTCGAAAATCTTACGGTTTTTTTTGCAAAAATTATAATTTTTTCAATTTTTTAAAAAAAATTGTAAGAAATAAGGCGATTTTGGACTACAATAACGGCTGAATGAAGCCATTGGATGACAACTTAAATACGACGGATGTGGTTAAAAAAGCTCAATTCGGCTGTCATGACAGCATGAGCATTCTGACCCAGCAAGTCCAGCAAGGGCTATTGGTGTATATTTATCGCTTGACGCTGAATCATAACACCGCAGAAGACCTTTTGCAGGAAACGCTGCTGGAGATGGTTAAGTCGCTCAAAAACTTAAGGCGTCCTGAATGCTTACATGGCTGGTTATACAGAACAGCGCTCGGAAAAGTCCAGCATTACTTCCGAGACAATCAATACGAAAAAACGATATTACCAATGTCAGCATTTGACAAAGAAAAACTATTGCAGCGAGCATCGGACAGCAATTGTGATGGATTAAAAAATCTTATCAATGAGGAATTGTCGCAGGCAATAGTTGGCGCTATGGCAAAGCTAAAACTTAGGCACCGAAATATTTTAATCCTGCGATGCTGTGAGAATATGCCTTATTCCGAAATTGCCGAAGTTCTGAATTGCAGCCAGTTTGCCGCACAGGTTCTTTTCTTTCGGGCAAAGCAGGCTCTTAAGAAAAAATTATCGAAACATGGCTTTGGCAAACCGATTCTTGCCGGGTCGCTGACGCTGTTTGGCATTATGACAAGCTCGGCAAATAATACTGTCGCCGCTGTTTCAGTTTCTTCACTCAAAGTCGGTTTTCTTATCACAATCATCGGAGCTATCCTTACAAGACTTGGAATAACCCTACTAACGCTAATTGCCGCAAGCCTGTTCACCGCAGGGACAATTCTGCTGAATGCCGAAAAAAACGATCGAGATAAACTGCCTGATAAGTCTGAAATAAAAAGTTTTCATTATGTAATGCAGTCATGGAGCGGAACAGGAAGTACCAATTCCAATCTGATTCGCGGCCGAAGCCTAAGTAAAGGTGCTTACGAGCAATGGTATTTCTTTCCGCAAGGGATAGATGGGCCTATGTTTATGATGATGCAGAGATGGGATCCCAAACAGTTAACCAAACTCTGCGGTTGGTTACAAAACAACAGTGGAAATTATTACTACCATTCGGGTCGAAAAACCATTTACTTATACAATTATCATTTACCGCTATCGACCCTTCAAACCCGCCGATTACCTTCCGATTCACCACAGCTAACAGTTTTTCTCGACCAGGTCGAAGGCAAAATAGAAGGGCTTGATTATGCGCGCGATCCCAAAACAGGCCTTCTTACCGGAGTGCTTGATAACCGTTTTTATAACGCGCAGGATTTCAAAACTAATATTTCATACAATAACGTCGATGAAAAATCATTTGGCTCTTTTCGTCATACCTGGCCTGACGCACCGGTTGTAGATGAACGCGACGATATCCACAAGCAAGGCTGGACATATTTTCGAATCATCGGCAATATAAATGGAAATAAAGTACAGGGCTGGGCACAAATTCCTTTCATATACGACACATACCTTCAGCGAAAACCCTGGCTAAAAATGCAAATAGGTGATCAGGTGGAAATTATCGATTCAGATTCGCAGGCCTATATAACCAGCGAGAAAAATGTGATAGCATCTTATCCGCCTGGCAGTTTTTTTAAAGGGCTTGCACGACAGTGGTCAGGTATGCATACCATTGATGTTGTCCGCAGAGACGCAGCCGAGAAAAGAATTAAATTCGATCTACGAAATTTCGATAATAACAACGAAGGCTACGGCAATGCGGAGATTACATTATACAATCCAACCGATCCATGTCAGGCACAAATCGTTTATACAATCGACATCGACAGAGATTTACTCAAAAAAATTGAATTCCCGGCAAGTAAAAATGTGCTCGAATTTCTTTACCCGGATATTGACCAATATAGCCAACAGTTTACAGAACCAGCTAAAGTTAATACAAGAAAAATCATTCAAAAGGATAGTATTGGAATATTGTGGCTGAAAGAATTATCAAATGGAACTTTGATACAATGACCGGGCGATCGAATGATTTCGTAAAAGCCTTCACCTTGATCGAATTGCTTGTTGTTTTATCTCTTATCTCTCTTCTGCTTGCTATCCTGATGCCTGCTTTAAGTATGTCTCGGTCGCTTGCCCAAAAAATCACCTGCCGCAGTAATCTTCGACAACATCTTTTGGCAAATTTTGACTATGCCCGAGAAAACAACGGCAGTTACGTTCCTGCGGCATTGGATATTTATACCGAAAAAAAACATCGCTGGTATGGTGTTCGCGATAACATATTCCAGCCGTTCGATTCTGCTAAAGGGCCCCTTGCATCGTACTTCGCGCAGGGATGTTTAAAATGTCCGGTAAATATTAGTTTTATTAGACCGGAAACTTCCGATCCTGATTATGACAGCGGTAGCGGCGGTTACGGTTATAATATGATATACATCGGCTCAACTATCTGGAGAGACGGTTATGACGATGCATACTGCAAGGAAACCGCTAAATCAACAACTATCCGTCAACCGGCTTTAACACTCATGTTTGCCGACACTGCAATGTTAAAAAATAATTCTTATATAGAATATTCTACTGCAGAGCCTCGCTATTTTGTAATTAACGGCGAACCCGCTATCGACGCCGGAGGATGGGAACCATCGCCATCCATTCACTTTAGGCATAGAGGCATGGCGAATATCGGCTGGACTGATGGGCACGTGGATTCAAGAAAAATGGGAAAATGTGACAGCCCAAATAATGACGATACCAAATCATCTGCTATGAATTTAGGCTGGTTTGAGCCAATGGATAATACCTTATTCGATTTAAAATAAAATACCACATTCACTTCAATTTCATTCCTTTAATGGCTTATACCGTAATTAAAATCTGAAAAATCAATAAATTATAAACTTCTATCAAGCTTAAGATACTTACCGCTTTCAGCGACTGTTTGCCGTCAGGAGAAATGGCACAGTATAGCCTCTTAAGCTAAGAGAGGGTTAATGGGTTCTTCCCCATGGGGAAGAATTTAAATCGACTTTTCGGCTCCTATAATATATTATTATTTTTATTAC
>Ga0209417_1000752_pt1 | contig 69016 bp, 62 predicted proteins | sample RifGroF2_FD_184002 | JGI IMG/M metagenome (GOLD analysis project Ga0209417, IMG submission 184002) | Groundwater microbial communities from Rifle, Colorado, USA - Groundwater F2 (SPAdes) (version 2) | ecosystem: Environmental > Aquatic > Deep subsurface > Groundwater | place: Rifle, Colorado... | reverse complement strand
AAACATTCACTGGCCGTAATAGTCCCGGATGAGGAAAAAATAATAAAGATACCCCATCAGCTTGCGGGCGGGAGAATTGTCCTTGCCTTCAGCGAAAAACATTATCTCCAGTCCTACATGAAAACCCTGCGTTTACCGGAAAAAGGTGAAAATCTTTTCCGAAGTGAAAAAGATTTTCTCACGGAAATAGAAAGAATCCGTGAAGAAGGATACGCCCAGACTGAAAATGTTTTAAACAGCGGCATAACGGCGCTTGCCGTCCCGGTATTTTCAGAAACAGGTGCTTTCATTATGGCCCTTGCGTGCAGCATGCCCACGGGCCGTTTCAGTGAGAAGAAAAAAGAACAAATCCTGAAAGTTCTTAAAAAAACAGCGGAAGAAATTAAAAATAATATTTTCCATGAGGATTTGAATATACTCGAAAAATGAGGAAGGAAGCATGAATAAAAAAGTAAAAAATGTTTTTTGTAAAGAGTTTACACTCATAGAGTTGCTCGTTGTAATTTCAATAATAGCGATATTAGCTTCTCTGTTTCTGCCAGCATTGAAAAGTGTGCGTGATACTTCCCGGCAAATAAAATGTACCTCTAATTTAAAACAAATAGGGCTTGCTATACAAATGTATAGTAATGACTATGATAATTATCTTCCGATTATCGGTGAGAATGGTTTTATTATTTATGATAAGATAGGTGTTTATATGGGACTAAATGTACCCAACAGTTATCCGTTGACTATCTGTGATTCTAATAGAGAACAAGTTTGGGTTTTTGGGAATTGGAAATCAAATTACGGTTTTTCGAGCAAATTATTCAGATATAAATCTGTAACAACTGATACTCCATACGTAAAAATGAATCAGATTCGAAAGCCGAGTATGGTGATTTCAGGAACAGAAACTATTGCCAGAACATTTTCTCCTCGCGTAACTTTAACTGCAGATGCGTTTGTCATGTTCAGCCATAAAAATAAAGCAAATGTCATGTATCCTGACGGTCATGTAGCGGTGCGTAAAGCACCTTGGCCATCTTACACTGCAGAAGAAAACTTCTGGAATCCTTTTTGTAATGATTAATAATAGAGTTTATGAATATTTTAAAGGAAAAATTACTATGAAAAAAGTCTTATGTGAACTGATTTCAATTCTTCTCTCTTTTACTGCTTACAGCGCTCAGTGCGTGAACTTTTCTACAAACAGTGCTTTTCCATTCATAGAGTGGTATGAGAAATATGAGGCAGGCTCTACATACGTTATTGATATTTCTTCTGTAGAAGATTTTTCAATGGATAAATATGAGGGGAAAAGTATTGATAGTTTTTATGTACCGGAAAAAGCTCTTAAAGCGGGCAAATGGTATTTCAAAGTTTTTAAAGAAGATAAGAAAAAAGCGCTTATCACTGAAGGTTCTTTTGAAATCAGCAATGAAGAGTTAATAAAATTCAGACTTCCTCAAGCAAAGCTAAATCTGTTGACAAAGGAACATCCCCGCCTAAAGTCTCTGGCTTTGGCTTCTGAGGTAAACAAAGATGAAAAAATAGACGAACTTTGCAAAACAATTTTTCCTGGAAAGCTAATTGATCTTTCAACAGATATTGATAAAAAAGAAGCTTATTATGTTGTTAAAAATTACCATTCACTTCTTTTTCCTATTGCTTTAGTAATGGAAAAAGTTGCTTTATATGGATTAAAATACGAAAATACCCAGTGTAAGGAATTTTGTAAGAGGAACGCTTTATTTGCAGCTGAACTAAGAGGTAAACAATCTACATATCACATTACTTCAGCCTTAGCCTACTGTTATGACGTGGCTTGGGATATTATGAATGATGAAGAACGCGCTAAGGTAGAAAAAAGACTTAATGAATTGAAAGACTATCTTTTTGAAAGTATGTTCAATTGGCAACATGGTATTACTCATAATCTGTTTTGGCGCAGGACACAACATTTCTTTATTGCCGGAGCTGTATTAGTTTCTCCCGGATCTCTTACGGAAGAACAGATTAAATACATTTTAAACATGCTTACATACAAAGCATTGCCAGCTTTAGGTAGTCAAGGTACAAGCCCTGAAAGTTTGGCATATCATTCTTTTGGTGGCAAATGTATAGTTTCTGCAGCTAAAGAGGCAAATGAACTTTATAAATTCGATTTATTTAAACATCCTTGGCTACAGAGTGCCGGAATCTTTCCCGTATATTGCGCGCCACCGATGGGTTACGCAATAACTTTTGGAGATAACTGGCGTCCGAATCATGGTATGAAAGGACCTCTTAATCTTGATTTCGAAAAACTCCTTAACAAAAATATTCTTAACCCATATGTTTTCTGGTATTGCGGAATTCCTGAACACGATAATATCAAAGCCAAGGCACCTTTTGATATTCCGCAATCAATTTTTTACAGAGATATCGGCTGGTGTGTGTTTAATACCTGCCTTGTTGATGCCAGGGAAAACATTGGGATTGCTTTTAAAAGCGGAAAATATTTTACTTCCCATCAGCACTCAGACCAGAATAGTCTCATTGTAAATGCGTTTGGAGATGCCCTTCTTGTGGACGGAGGATATTATAATGCAAACAACAGGGAATACGCACATTCTTCAATGGCGCACAATACTTTAATGATCAATGGAAAAGGGCAGAATAAAATAAAGGACATCGGTAATATCAGTGAATTCTATGACAGTACCGAATATGGATTTTGCAGAGGTATAATGAATTCAGATAGTTTATATGATGGTAATTTAAATTATTTTGAGAGAAATTTATTTTTTGTCAAGGAAGGTTTTATTGTTATATGTGATTTTATAAAGGCCAACAATGAAAAAAATAATCTGGAATGGCTTTTGCATTCTCAGAACCGGGATGGAATAGAAGTTAAGGATCAATCATTCAGAATAAACAATAGCAATTCCCAGCTCAGAGGTGAAATACTTTTGCCCGAAAAAACTATTATGACGGTAGAAAGTGCCTATAAAATACCCGTTACAGACAGATATTATAATATTCCGTTGCCTGAAAATTTTGTTGCCAACGAGCAAATACTTAAGTGTCAAACAAAAACTTCCCAAAAAGAATCGCTCATTCTTGCCGGAATGCAAATACAGAAAAAATCACTTGCTAATTCAGAAGATATTAAATTCAGGCTCATAAAACTTCCAAATGCCGTAGCTGTGGAATTTAATTCTTATTACGTGTTATTTAACAAACAATCAGAACATGTGAAATTGGATGGAATTGAAACAAATGCCGAAAGTGCCGGATTTAAAATATCAGAGAATGGCGAACTCGAAAGCGTTATGCTTATTAAAGGAAATTATTTTAAATTCAAAAATAAAGATATTTTTAAGTCAGAACAAAAAATAAATTGGAAACTATCCGAAAAATTTACTTTTAACAAAATCAACAATCCTATCCTCTTGCTGGATGGAAAAAGCGGGGGATATATTTCAGGTTCATTAAGAAAAAGTAAAACTTCCTTATCTCTATCGAATTTGTCCGGGGCTTTAAATATTGACAGGAATGGTCTTTTTAGTATTCAGCTTGCCCCCGAATCAAAAGCAAAGGACAAGGTTTTTGTTAGAATAGGACAAAAAGGAACCATACTTTCCAAAGAGAATAATTATACTGCATCAATCTGGCTTAATTCGGGCGGAAAATTGATAAACATTTTGGGGAATGGAGATGTAACAGGAGTTACTATTAATTTTATTTCTTCAGAAAAGTTTACAGCGTCTCCTTATAAGGTAAAGAATTCTGTTCTTAATATTGAAGCTATAAATACTCTTGATAAATGGTCTCCTGAAAAAGCACAGATCAGTTTAGTTAATAATAATCTTAAAAAATATCGTGTCGTTTTTTCCAGAGAAGGGGAAGAGGCGGCATGGGAGCTCAACATTCCTTCCGATGGTAAATATAAATTGGTATTTGCAGGCGCTAAAAATGCTGTTTTTGAAATATTTGTTGATGGAAAAAGCTGTGGAATAAGTAAAATGGAAAATATGGAAAAAGAAAAAACTACCATGGTTTGTCCTGAATTATTCCTAGAAAAAGGGAAACATACTTTAATGATTAAATATCTGGATGGTTTGTTTTTCATCGATAATTTTTTGTTGGATTTGTAAATAGTTTTAAAAAGGAAATATTTTTTATGAAACTGGAAAATGTTACGTTGGAAATGTCGTTGAAACCTTTCTGGAATCCGGAGAGGGAAAATTGCAGAAAAATCTGTATGGAAATGTTCAGGCAATGGGAACCGCTTTGCCGTCATTCGGACAAAGTTTCCGTCATGCTCTGGATTGGGGACGGGTCGGAAATTCTTGACTACCGCGGAAAGCCTGAAGATAAATATGACTGGGCAAGATATATCGGATGCATAAACAGAGAACCGGATGAAGAACGGCTCAAGCTTGATCCTGAATGCCGCCAGCTGCACACAAAAGGCAGACTTTACCGGGATGACGCGCCGGATTTTGATTATCGCTTTTTAAAAGACTTGATAAAGATAATAAACTGATATTTAAAAGAATATCTGAAAAAGGAAATACTGCTTGGCGCAACATTTGATCCGGGGCCGGAATTTGCCAAATCTTCTTTTAAATATCAGAGGCACCCGGAAGTCTGCACCGGAACATTCGGAGGACCGAAAAAAGACGTGGTATCGTGTTCCGCTGTTCTGAAAAAAGATAATTTCAGTTATGCCGGATTTCCGTCGGGAATACCTGAAGGAACTCCTTTCGGGCTTTTTCTCGGGAGGCAGTCAAAATGTTTTCTTTCCGATTTAGACTTTGATTTTATATGGTTTTCAAACGGTTTCGGCTTCGGGATATCTCCTTGGAACCATACAGGGCTACTCTTTGACGGGAAAAAATATTTTCCGGAAAAAGCTCCCGCCGCCGTAAAGGAAATGCTTGAATTCTGGAATCTTTTCAAGAATGAATGCCCATATCCTGTATATGTCCGTGGAACGAATATGTCAACGGGAATAGATATTGCTTCTGACGGGGTCCCTTTGAAGGAATTGTATGAAGGAGGCTTTATGGCGATACCGCCTGTAAACTCTCCATGGGCGGCGATAAATGAGGATTTCGGCCTGGAGCTCGCGGGATGGATGTCGCATATCGCCGAACTGCCGGAAAAGTCTTTCTGTTTCCGTTTTTACACTCACGATCCATGGTGGGTCAATTCGCCGTGGCTTGACCGTTACGAACGCGAACCCGGAGATATTTACCTGCCGATGGCAGTTTCGCGGATTGAGAAAAATGGGCAGGTACAGGCAGCCTCATCGGTAAATTTTCTGACAATAGATGATTCCTGGGGAAATATGCCTGAGCAGGTACCTTCGGAGGTTATCCCGCATCTGATGGAAGCTTTCAGGCACGCTGCGGACGAGCCGGGGCCTCTGGTCTGGATATATCCATTTGAAGAATACCACAAGTGGATAAATCAGCGCATAGATGAAGTCATGTTTGGGGATCTTCTCATCAGAGACGCGATAAACAGGGGCCTGCCGCTGAATACTGTTTGCAGTGTGAAAAATTTCATTGAAAACAAAAAGCGTGATGACGCATTCCTGAGCAATAGAATACTTATCAGTCCCGTGCCGGAAGACGGGAGCGAATGGGAAAAAGCCCTCTTCAGGCACCTTGAGGCGGGAGGAAATGTTTTTATTTACGGGCCTTTGCGTCATGCCGGTAAAAAACTGAAAGAAGCATTAGGGATAAAACTTGATAAAGGCCTGGATGGAAAAATGTTGATGGAATTAAATGAAGGCATTAAAGATCTCATTGAGAATTTAGCGCCTCACTGGGATTTCGAACATAATCCTGTTTTATCGGCGGGAGGAATTGAGGAAACAGGCGGGGAAAATGTATTGGCGAGTTCAGGAAACAATAAAGAAAAACGCACATACGCGGCGGAAGTTTCATTCGGGAAAGGCCGCCTTGTATGGTTGAGGGGAAGCGCGACAATGTTCTGCGCGTACAATCCTCCTGAAAAAATAGCGGAACACCAGACACTGCCTTCGGAGGCCGAACAATTTTATCCGGAAAGGCTTTTTCCGGTCTTGCTTGAACGCTTCGGATGGCGTTTTGTTTTTCACCGCGGCGGCGAAAGACAGAGAGAACCTGTAATGACGTTGAACCGCAGTAAAAACGCATTTTACTTCTCAGGATTAAACCGCAATACTTTTGTTGAAATCGAATTTGCCGCTTCCTTCGGCGGGCCGCTTATAACAGGGCAGGAACAGCGGGTAAAAAACAGTTCATCATTTTATCGTTTTTCGAGGACATGGCATCATGAATTCCGCATTTTCGCAAGACAGAAAAATGAAAGCATAGTCTCATGCAGGGAAAATAATGTGCGTCTGCATGGAATTAAACGAAGCCTGAGATTGAATGGCCTGGATGAAGCCGAGCTTATTATTTTCCCTGATGCCGAGAAAAATCCGTCAGTTTTGCTGAACCCGAAAAGTCCATACGTCAATGGAAAATTTGCAGAAGTTAAACTGGTGGAGGAGAACGGTTGGAAATTTTTCAAAACGACAAAAAAAGTTTCGGGACGAGTCTTGATTTACTGGTAAAAAAAAACTGGAATTCAAAATGAAAATAAAAAGAAGAAAAGAACTTTCGGCAAATATCGGATTGCTTGCAGTGGGACATCACACTTACTGGAAACAGTTCGACGGACTGCTGGAGGAGATGAAACATAAAATTGGAATTCTTGAAAAGAAAGTGGAGAAGAACGGCGTAAACGTTATTAAATTCGGACTCATAGATAATGCCGAGGGTGCTTACAGAATAGTAAGTGAAATTAAAAAAGCGGAGCTTGATGTATTGTTTATAGATATGGTAACTTACGCTACCAGCTCGACATTCGGCATAATCGTCAGGGAGATAAATGTCCCGATAGTCCTGCTGGCTCTTCAGCCGCTGTCCGCTCTTGATTATGCGAAGGCTTCGACATTCATGCAGCTCTGTAACGACGATTTCTGTTCAGTCCCCGAATTCACCGGAGTTGCCATGCGGATGGGCAGAAAAATTCCAGAACTCATAATAGGACAGCTTGAAAACGACGCGGAAGTTGACAAGGAAATAGCAGAGTGGTGCTCAATCGCGCATGTATTGCATGACCTGAAAAAGGCCCGCATAGGGCACATGGGCCATGTTCTTGAAGCAATGCTTGATATGCACACTGACCCGACAGCCGTAACTTCAACTTTTGGATCTCATGTCGTACAATGCGAACCGGATGAGATAATGAAGCATTTCAGGAATATTTCCGGAGATGAGAAGGAAGTGAAAGAAATGAGAAGAAGAATTCTCGAATTCTTCGATACCCCCGATCCTGTTTCAGACCCGATAACTGTAAAACTTACAGAAGAAGATCTCGATACCGCCGCAAAAGCCGCTGTAGCGCTTGAAAAATTCATTCAGGAGAAAAAACTCGACGGCCTGGCGTATTATTATGAAGCGGAAGAAGGATCGGAAATGAGAAAGCTGGTAACGAATTTCATCGTCGGCAATTCCCTTCTGACCGCGGCAGGATTTCCGATGTGCGGAGAATACGACATCAAAACATGCATAGCCATGCTGATAATGGACAGATTGGAAATAGGCGGAAGCTTCGCGGAATTTCATCCGATTGATTTTGAGAGGGGGACGGTACTTGTAGGCCATGACGGGCCGCATCATCTGAACATAGCCGATTGTAAACCCGTAATCAGGAGTCTGAAAAAATATCACGGCAAGCCGGGTTCCGGCGCTGGCGTTGAATTCAAAATAAAGGAAGGCCCTATAACCATGATGAGCATCGGAGTGAAGGCGGACGGTAAATTCAAAATGATTATTGCCGAAGGCGAATCCGTCAACGGGCCTGTTCCCCCGACTGGAAACACAAATACGCACGGACGTTTCATGCCCGATATAAAAACATTTTTAAAGCGCTGGGCGGCGGAAGGGCCTACGCATCATTTTGCGCTGGGCATAGGGCGTCATGCGGAGACATTGAAGAAAATAGGGAATATTTTAAATATAGAAAATGTAATTGTAAAAGGAGAAAAATAATATGACTGCCGACAGGGATACTTATCTCCGGGATATTTCCGTGCTTCTGTCAAAGATATGGCCCGCTAATAGGACTGTCAATATAGTATGCCACGGGCACAGCGTCCCGGGAGGCTATTTCGGATTTCATGTGGTAAATACTTTTAACGCCTATCCTCACTTGCTACATTTGAAATTGAAAGAGAGATATCCGATGGCTTTGATAAATGTAATTGTTACGGCTGTCGGAGGAGAAAACTCAGAAAGCGGCGCTGAAAGATTTGAGAGGGGTGTTCTGTGCCATAAACCTGATTTGATTACGATGGATTATGCTTTGAATGATTGCGGAATAGGTTTGGAAAGATCGCATAAAGCGTGGTCTTCAATGATTGAAAAAGCATTGTCGCAGAATATAAAAATAATTCTGCTTACGCCAACCGGGAGAATGGACGACAAGGCTGAAATACTTGAACAACATGCGGAACAGATAAAAAGTCTGGCTGACAAGTATGGACTGGGGCTTGCCGACAGTTTCGCGGGTTTTAAGAATTATTGTCTCAATGGAGGCGAACTTTCAGATTTGATGTCGTGGATTAACCATCCCAACAGAAAAGGACATGAAATAGTGGCTGAAAAAATCATGCAATGGTTTCCGATTCTTTCTCCAGGAGAAATAAAATGAAAACAGATAAACCGATAGTCTGCGCGTATTATTTCCCGAACTGGCACCGGAACCGTCAAAATGACAAATGGCATGGGAAAGGCTGGACGGAATGGGAGGTACTCAAATGCGCACGACCAAGATTTCCCGGACATAAGCAGCCCAAAATACCCTTATGGGGATATGAGGATGAAGCAGGCCCGGCTGTCATGGGCAGAAAAATTAAAGCGGCGTCTTCGCATGGGATAGACGGATTTATTTTTGATTGGTACTGGTATAAAGATGGCCCTTATAGAAACAGGTGTCTTGAAGAAGGATTTCTGAAGGCCCCTGATCTTGAGAATTTTAAATTTTCAATAATGTGGTGCAACCACGAGGCTAAGCAGGTGCATCCAGGAAGCAGAATGTTTCCGGCGCCAAGTTTATGTTCCGGCGAAGTATCCCCGGATACGTTTTTCAAAGGCACTGAACACTGCATAAAACATTATTTCAGCCATCCTAATTATATGCGTCTGGACGGAGGGCTTTATTTTTCCATTTATCATCTGATCGAAATGGTAAATAACCTTGGCGGGACAGAGAGCGCACGGAAAATCTTTGATGATTTCCGCAGCCGGGTAAAAAAGGCCGGGCTTGGAGAACTGAACCTGAATGCCGTCGGCATGGAAGGACGCACGGATTTTCCCATGAAAACCAGCGATAACGCTGATGGCAATTCCGAATCAAATGTTGATGAATTAGTTTCCGTTTTGGGAATAAATTCACGTTCGGGACATGGATGGAACAAGCAGAAATATGCCAGCTCCTTTCCATTTTCGGATTATTATGAGTTCGCTTTTAAAAACATGGGAAACTATGAACATTTAAGTTCTGATTACACTTTACCGTTCAATCCTGCCGTATGCATGGGCTGGGATGTCAGCCCGAGAGCGGTACAATCAGAGGTTTATGAAAATGTCGGATATCCTTTCATGCCCATACTTTCGGACAACAGCCCCGATGAATTTGAGAAGGTCTTACAGCACGCAAAAAAATTCATGTTGTCCGAAAAATCCACCGGAAATATGCTCCTTATAAATTCCTGGAACGAATGGACCGAAGGCACCTATATTGAACCCGATACAGAATATGGATACGCTTACCTTGAAGCGGTAAAACACGTGTTCGGTTGAAGAATTTCAAAACTTTGAATGGAGCAGTCTGCATAAGTCATTAATACCAACAGCCATAATTTTTCCGTCAAGCCGATAAGTATCAGGTCCCGGATAAACAATGTAAAGTTGCTCCAGTTGCAAGTCTGAAACAGTAATTCTCATTGATTTTGAAATTTTCGGGGTATCACTGTATTTAACTTCAAATCCGTATTTTCTGCCGTGTTTGAATATCAGGAGATCAAGCTCAGCGCCTGAATATGTGGCCCAAAAATAAATGTCCCTTGAATTCGTTATGGAAAAAATCTGTTCAGTTACAAAGCCTTCCCATGAAGCGCCAAGTTTCGGGTGATTTAATATGCTGTCCATGGTATCAAGAGAGAGAAGAGCATGTAAAATCCCTGAATCACGAATATAAATTTTCGGCGCTTTTACCTGACGTTTTTTCAGATTTTCATGCCAGGGATGAAGTTGTCTGACCATATAAGCGCCTGATAAAATATCAAGATAGTTCCTTGCCGTAGCTTCCGCACTGCCGATGGACCTGGCAAATTCCGCCGAGTTCCATAACTGCCCGTGATAATGAGCCGTCATTGTCCAGAAGCGACGCAACGTTTCAGCAGGAATAGTAATTCCCAATTGCGGAATATCCCGTTCAAGAAAAGTTCTGATGAAATCATTGCGCCAGCCAAAACTTTCTTCCGCCGTCTTCGCAAGATATGACCTTGGAAAACCACCCCTTTCCCATAATTTTTCGCTACCGGATGAGCTGATTTCAGAAAGGTTGAAGCCGGACAAGTCAACAAATGAAATCCGACCGGCCAATGATTCTGAAGCATTTTTCATAAGGAGCGGTGCCGCGCTGCCGAGGAGGAGAAATTTTCCATGACGGCCGGGCTTATCAATAAGTACTCTGATGATTTCAAAAAGTCCGGGCTTCTTCTGAATTTCATCAATTATGACGCAGCCTTTTTCTCTTTCAAGCGCCAACATGGGATTTTCAAGCCTGACAAGGTCTCTTGGATTTTCCAAGTCAAAAAATTTCCCTTTCAGAGAGACATTCAATTTTCTCGCCAAAGTCGTTTTACCGCATTGCCTTGGTCCCAACAGTGCTGTTGCCGGGCTTCTCGCAAAAGCTTTTTCAAGAGCGTTTAAAGCATACTTTCGCTTTATATTAACCATTAATTATCCTTGAATATCGTTAGATTACTTAACTTTTTTCAATGATATATTAATACAATTTTTACTCAAATCAAGGTGGTTTTTTTAAAAATGTTTTAAATATGACTAAATATTGATAATCGAAGTTGATGCTGTAGAATATTGTCATATCGTTTAAATGAAAAAGATTTTCAAAGAAGGAGTACAGCTATGCCGGATTTCGGAATGCCGTTTTCAGGTCTCGCCAATGGGAAAAAGCTCACGAAGGAAGAACTTATCAGAGCGATAAGATTTATGGTGGCTGCGGAATATGAGGCGATACAGCTTTACATGCAACTCGCGGAATCGACAGACAATAAACTTGCCGTTGAAGTCTTAAAAGACATTGCGGATGAAGAAAAAGTACATGCCGGAGAATTTCTCAGGCTTCTGAAAGAGCTTGCCCCCGATGAAGAAAAATTCTATGCGGAAGGCGCCGAAGAAGTCGAAGAGGAAATAGCAAAAATGAAACCGAGAAAAGGACGCAGGTAACAAAAATTTTGTTATCCATGATTTTATTCAAGGTGTGGACAGATTTACTTTGTTAAGTCCGTTTATAGACTATTTCAGGGTCAACATCAGGCATGAATGCGCTTTCAATACGGTGTTTACGGTATTGGCTTTAAGTTTCACGCTTTCGCCTGTCCAAAAATTGACCGCTGAAGAGGGGTGTATGTTCTGTTCTGAAAGATTTAACGAAAATTCAGCTTTTTTGTCTGTCCAGTTTATAATCATGGCCCTGTAGCCGTTTTCAGTTTTCTGTATCCAGTAAGCAGGGAATTCACTTTTAAAAAGATCAAGAGCTATACCGCCATCACCTTTAGGAGCGGAAACGGTTTTTCTCAGAAGCTCCAGGCCCTTTTTATTCAGTTTCGGAAGATTGTCCGAAAGATTTATCGCGCCGCCGCTTATGAGAACAAGACTTAAAAGCACAATCGTTTCATCTATAGTCGTATCGACCAGGCTGGAACTGAAAAGAGGCGGATAATTCTTGCCTTCCGGCTCTACATATACCAGACAGGCTTTAAGGCTGTGCAGTTTCGGGTCGTTTGCGGTTTCGTTGTTGCGCACGAGTGTAAAATCCGGGTCATTTACCCAGAATTTATTATGGCTCCAAAACCTTGCGGCGATTGAAAAAACATTTTCCGTTACGGCATGCCATGAAGAATGAATATCGGCGGAAGTTCTGACATAATCGACATATTTTGTTCCAGCGTCAAAAGGATAATTGCAACCAAGTATCCTGGCTTTGCCCTCTGTGGCTTTTCTTGTGGCCTCTACTACATTTCTGATTATCTGTCCTTTCGGCACTGACGGATCGGCAAAACACGGCGCAAAAAGAGTTGATGCCAGAAAATCCAGCTTAAAATACTCGTAGCCCATTCCGACATAGCGTTTAAAAAGTTCATATATCCACTTTTTCACTTTTTCCTGAGTGGGGTCGAGAACAAAACCGTAACGCTTCATGCAGGTAAACGCCAGACACGGCAGACCTGAACGGCCTTTTGCAAGCATATCGGTTTCATTCTGGGATATTCTGGCGTGCGGCTCCATTATCGTAGGAGCAAACCATAGGCCGGGAGCGAAACCCATCTTTTTGAGATTCCGCGCGAGTTTTTCCATGCCTGACGGAAAAAGAGAATTGGCTTCCCATTCACCGTAACAATACTGCCAGCCGTCATCAACGATTATTCTCTTTATATGCTTTGAAAGCACCGGGTCGGAGGCTATGAATTCGGCATTTTTCAAGACTTCATCTTCCGTTATTGTCCATCGGTAATAGTCCCATGAATTCCACCCGGCGGGGCAATCGCATATCTTCTTGCTTTCTTCTTCTTTGTTGTCTTCAGCCCAGTCTCTCATAAGTTGATGACCGTCTTTTGAAACATAAATCCATAACGGCTCAGACTTGATACTTTTCCCGCAGCACGGGTCAAAAAGCGTTGAGACTTTCAAATCCTTTATGTTCGCGCCTTTGGCGATGCCGGAAACAGTAGAAACATTTTTCTGTATCAGCGGATGGGAAAACTGCATAGACACGCCCTTGGAACTAAGCAGACACTGGAAATGACTGCTGAAGCTTTTTTCATCGGCAACTGGAAATTTCACCAGGCGGCATCCGCCCATTTTCCTGCCGTGTGAGAGAAGATGTTCAACTTTAAGTGTAGAAACGCAAAGCGCCATCAAAGATACTTTTTCATGCTTCTTGTTTAAGTTTCCTGAAAGTTCAATACAGACGCCTTCCACCCCGCCCGCGTTTTTTCCTCCTGATAAAGTCAGGGAAAAAATCCCCATTTCATTTTTAGAAGAAAAGACGGTTTGTGTTTTGGAAGACTTTTTAAGCGTCCATTTGAAATCGGATACTTCATTTCCGTCAAAAGAGGCGGATACAAAGCAGTTTTTCAGAGTAAAGCCCGGAAAACTGAGACTGTAAAGATTTTTGACAGGTTCAAAATCGACTTTTATATTACTGAAAGTAAAAGATATATTTTTCATGAATTAAATCCTGAATTAGTTTGTTCTCTAAAAATAGCATCTTAAAGTATGATTGTAAATATCAGTTTTTTTTGCTATGACGTCCTTTTGCTATTGGAAAAAATGCTGAAAAATGAGATAATAGACAAATGTAAATATTAAAAAAGGAGAAATCTGATGCCAAAAAATATTTTTTCTCTTTTGATGTTTGCTTTTTCCGTGTGCGTTATTTGTTTACAGGGACATGCACAGACAACAGAAAAAAGCCCTATTCCCAAAAGCAGGATTATTGAACTTTCTGAAAAAGCGGCAGCGCTGGCACAGAGCAAGCTTTCCGTAAACCCCAAAGACGTAAAAGGCCTGGTCCTGGTAAAATTCGCGCATCATTTCAATTCAGGTGACCGCGCTTTATTGCTGCTTCGCGCCAAGCTCAAGTATAATATCAAAATAGAAAAACCTGAAAACGAAGTAAGCGAAGCTGATTTTCTGAACCTGCTGACAAAAAGCGCGGAGCTTTTCCGTGAACCCGGGAACGATAAGAACAGACAGCTTATGGGCATAGTATATTCTATGATAAGGCTGATACAGCCTAACAATGAGGATGCGCTTGTCGTACTTATGGAGCTTCAGGATGCGGGCGCTGAAACGGAACTTGACAAGCTCCTTTCTCAAAATATATCAGATTATGAGAATCCGCAACCTATTGAATACGACCCTAAAGACCCGCGTTACATAATATCCAATGTGAAAAAAACAATAACCGTTCCGGCGGATATTCCATGGACTGACACATGGGTCAAGGTCAAAGAAGGGAAAATCATAAGGGTTAAAGCGACAAGGCTTTGGAGTATGGGTGGCGGTCCTTTTCCATCGACGGACGCCAATGGTTATGACAATGCCGAACTGGTCAAAAACAGAAAAGAAGGAAAGAGTTTTCAATATTTTACGTACAAAACAACCTCGGCGACAAAAATGAGTTCCGTGAAAAGAAGCAAGAGTGAAGGTTCCGCAAATCTCGGGTCTCTCATAGCAAAGATAGGCAACAAAATATATCCTGCCGGACTGGAAAGCACTTTCAGGGCCGATACTTCCGGGGTGCTTTTTTTCGGGCCTTATGAGTGGGACGATTATTCGGACAATACCGGATTTCTGACGATAACATTTGAAGTCGCAGACAAATAATTCCGGGTTTCTCCCTGTCCCGTCCTCTTTTAAAACTCCCCATACCGCTTATATTATTTCATCGAAAGGTTAAAGCGCGTGTTGAAAGATAATTATGCGGAAAAAGCCCTTACTCCTTTGAGCATGGGGATTATGGGAATACTGACCGGAATAATCGCCGGAATTGCCGCTATTGTTTTCCGTCATATAACCGGGTTTGTGCATAATCTTTTTTTTCTCGGCGAGTTTTCCATCTGCTATGATCCCAATATACATACGGAGGCAAGCCCGTGGGGATGGCTGATAATATTCGGTCCTGTAGCGGGAGCGTTGCTGGTGGCTTTTCTTGTCAAGACCTGGGCGCCGGAGGCGAAAGGACATGGGGTCCCTGAAGTCATAAACGCGATATATTACAATGATGGGAAAATTCCGATAATAGTAGCTTTTATAAAGAGTATAGCTTCAGCGCTGTCAATAGGTTCCGGGGGTTCGGCCGGCAGCGAAGGCCCTGTCATACAGGTGGGTTCCACTTTCGGTTCAGTGCTCGGCACGTGGATATCGATGCCACTGCGTCAGAGGATAAGCCTGATAGCGGCGGGCGCGGCGGCGGGGCTTGCCGCTACTTTCAACAGTCCTCTGGGAGGAGTGGCATTTGCCTGTGAGGTAATGCTTCCTTCCGTGAGTGCCATGAGCATAATGCCTGTGATACTTGCTACTGTAACCGCTTCATATATAGGAAGGCTTGAGTTCGGCACGGGCCCCAACTTCAGTGTAATTGACTTTTCCATACCTGATCTTGCCGCTATAAATCCGGGAATTCTTCTCTGTCTTGTGCCGCTCGGGATTTTTATAGGGCTTGCGGCTGTGGCTTTCGTCAGGGGAATTTACAAAGCGGAAGATTTTTTTGACGCTCTGCCGGGCAATTACTATACGAGGCACATGTTCGGTATGTTTATAATGGGCATTGAGATGTATCTTTTTCTACGTTTCGCGGGACATTATTATGTTCAAGGGACAGGTTATGCCTCCATAATGGATATTCTTAACAATCTTATTATGAACCCGTATTTTCTCATTCTGCTTTGTTCGGGAAAATTGCTGGCGACCTGCCTGACACTCGGCTCGGGGGCATCCGGCGGGGTTTTTTCACCGTCCCTGCTCATGGGCGCGGCGCTGGGATCGGCTTTCGGTTTTGCCGTTCAGTCGCTGTTTCCGGGGCTTCATATAGACCCTGTAATTTTCGCGCTTGCCGGGATGGCCGGGATGGTTGGCGCGGCGGCTGGTTCTGTTCTTACGGCATGCATTATGATATTTGAGCTTACGCGTGATTATAACGCGATCCTGCCGGTAATACTTGTGACGGGAATTGCCTATATAACAAGAAAATTGCTTTGCGACCCGAATATATATACCCTTAAGCTCATAAGGAGAGGAAAGAATGTTCCGGAAGGCCTCGAAGCCGGTTTCAGTATTTCTGAAAAAGCCTCCGACATCATGAACAAATCTTTTTATATGGTTGAAAGCTCCCTGACAGTGGACAAGCTCAAGAAAAAATATAAAAAGTATGGGAAACCGGATTTTATCATCATAGAAAAAGACAGACAGATAATCGGAATTATTGAGAAGAAAACTTTGAAGTTTCTGAAAAAACATGATGAAAGAAAAATCGGAGATCTTCCACTTGAAGACTTTATTTTTGCCGATAAAAACACGTCATATCAGAAAATGTTGAGAATAATGGACACCCGTAACGTCCGCATTGCGGTTATATGTTCAGACTCCAAAGCTTTGAGTCCTGCTGAAGGCATTATAACAGCGGACGAAATAACGGTGCTGAATGAGAAACTTTCGGGAAAACTGGCTTGACCGGCCCCTGAATCCCTTTTGCGGACAAACAATCAAATTAAATTTATTATAAAGACATTTGTAGAGTAAAAATCAGGTGTTAAGTTATTTACCCTGTAGTTAAAAATAATTGATGAATTTTTCTTTTGACGGAGTAAATGATGACAAGAAAAGAGATCAGCGATTCAATAGTCAATATTATAAATGAAATACTTCCGGACGGTGATTGTTCAGGTCTTGACCCGGACAAACGTTTAAGGGACCAGCTTGAATTGGATTCCATGGATTTTCTCGATATTGTGATGGAATTGCGCAAAAAATACGGGGTAGAAGTACCGGAAGAAGATTACCCGAAACTCGCCACTCTGAACAGTTGTGCCGATTATCTTGAACCGAAAATGAAGAGTATTTAAGGGGGGACGGAGTCCCTTTTTTCAGTGGATCTCAACTCAGTTTGAGCCGGACTAAATTCTTTTTTGCCCTTCAACTTTGTTTGTAATGAGAGTACGTAAAACCTCGGAATTACTGTGAATAAGAATGAACTGAAAAAAATTATTTCGCGTCTTGAGAACGGCGGCATCGACGTTGTTTCAGCGCTTTCCGAAATCGCTTCCGCGAAAAATGTTTCCGATACGGGTTTTGCCAGAATAGACCATTCCCGTTATATGCGCTGCGGTTTTCCTGAATTTGTTTTCGGGGAAGGAAAAACACCGGAACAGATTATCAGAATAGTTTCAGAGATAAAGAAAAAATCCCATCCCGTCCTTGTAACAAGGCTTGCGCCTGAAAAGGCGGCAAAAGTACTTAAAAAATTTTCCGGGGCAGAATACGACAAGCTCGCGAAAACTTTCCTGATAAGAACGAAAATCAAAAAACCTTTGTCCGGCAAAGTGCTGGTGATAACGGCAGGGACTTCTGATCTGGGAGTCGCCCTTGAAGCAAAGTACACAGCTGAATTATGCGGATGCCGTACGGAATTGATAGCTGATGCCGGAGTGGCTGGCATACACCGTCTCTTTGCTGAGAGCAAACGCCTGAAAGAAGCCTCAGTCATAATAGCTGTCGCCGGTATGGAAGGCGCTTTGCCCAGCGTGATAGGAGGGCTTGTTTCCTGCCCGGTAATAGCAGTACCCACAAGTGTAGGTTACGGTGCTTCGCTTGGCGGCTTCTCAGCTATGTTCGCAATGCTGAACAGCTGCGCCAATGGAATAACGGTGGTCAATATAGATAACGGCTTCGGCGCAGGCTGCGCCGCCGCGAGGATACTTAATACTTGCAAATTGCCAAAGCAATGACAGTAAAATCTCTGCTGTAAAACGCGCAATACTTTTAAAGAGCATTTTTAGCAAGACAAAGGCAATGTTTATCAATTAAAATCAAGAGAGTCGTATCATTGCCGCCATATTCGTATTTTATCATTGGTTTACTTACTTCTTCCGGAATTAATTGATTTTTTTTCTTTTGCGTATTTTAACTATCAATATTTTGCTTCTATATTATAGGCAATTCTATTTATTTTTTTATTTTGAAATGAAATGTGTTATGAGTAACAAGTACCCGAAATACAGATGCCCGGAGAAAATAGCTCTGAAAAACCGGAAATGGCCTGACAAAGTATTGTCTTCAGCTCCGGTATGGTGTTCTGTTGACTTGCGAGACGGCAACCAATCCCTTCCCATACCAATGGGCCCTCAGCAGAAACTTGAATATTTCAGACTCCTTACCCGTATCGGTTTCAAGGAAATTGAAGTAGGTTTTCCATCCGCTTCACAGGATGATTTTAATTTTGTCAGGGAATTGATTGAAGGCAATCATATACCTGATGACGTGCGTATTTCGGTGCTCACGCAGTCGCGGAAACATTTGATTGAAAGAACCATTGAGTCCCTTGAAGGAGTTAAGCAGGCCATACTGCATTGTTACCTCGCCACTTCGGACCTTCACGGGCAAATTGTTTTCGGCAAAAATCGTGATGAAGTCAAAAAAATGTCTTTCGACGCGACAAAAATCATAAGCAAGTCTATCGCAAATGCCGGGATGAGCGGCTCCATAGCTTATGAATTTTCACCGGAAGAATTTACAGACAGCGATATTGATTATGTCATTGATATATGTACTGGAATAAAGGAAATATGGGGTAAATCCACTAAAAGAGACCTCATATTTAATTTGCCGGCGACAGTGGAAAGGCGCCCGCCTTATCAGTATGCCGACATGATAGAATATTTCTGTACAAAATACCCGTATCTTTCGGAAACATCTGTAAGCTTGCATGCGCATAATGACCAGGGCTGTGCCGTGGCCGCCACTGAAATGGCGCTTATGGCCGGGGCAGACAGGGTTGAGGGAACTATTTTTGGACACGGAGAACGCACTGGAAATCTTGATATATGTATTTTCGCTCTGAATCTTTATTCCAGAGGGATTGAAACAGGCCTTGATTTTTCAAACATGCCGGAGATTGTCGATCTAATCGAGAGAGTGTCAGGTATTCCCGTTCATCCGAGGCATCCTTATGCCGGACAGCTTGTTTTCACGGCGTTTTCAGGTTCTCATCAGGATGCCATCCGCAAGGGCATGGAGTCAAAGGAAAAAGCTTCGAAGCTCTTTAAGCAGGGCTGGAAAGTCCCGTACCTGCATATTGACCCCGCGGATATCGGGCGCAGTTATGAAAAACTTATCAGGATCAACAGCCAGTCAGGCAAGGGTGGAGCGGCTTATGTGCTTGAACATGATTTCGGAATATATCCTCCTAAGGGAATGCATCCGGAAATAGGTTCCATTGTTCAGGCTGTCGCTGATGAAAAAGGCACAGAAATAAATTCCGCCGAGCTTCTTGAAATTTTCAGAAATAATTTCATCAACGCACAAGGCCCTTATTCTCTGGTTAAGTTCTCCAGAGTGGCTGAAGACAGTGATAATGAGACAGTAACTGTAAAACTTTCCGTCAAAATGGAGGATAAACTCCTCGAACTTAAAGGAAAAGGCAACGGTCCCATATCAGCGGTCGTACAGGCCATACATAAGAGCAGGAGTTTTATCGAATTCATCCTTGATGACTTTTCAGAACAGACCCTTGGGCACAGCGCGGACGCCAAGGCTATGGCTTATGTAGGCATAAGACGCACTTCGGATAACAGAATGTTTTACGGGGCCGGAGAGCATTCCAATATAGATATGGCGGCTATCCTCGCGGTTTTTGCCGCTCTCAACAGAGCTGTTTTAAATTAAATTTTATATTAAAATCAAATAATTTTAAGGAATCAGGCGACTATGAAAAACAAGTCTCTTACAGTTATACTTATCCTTTTGGTAATTATAGCGATTCATGCCGTAATACTTTATTTCGTATTTAAAAAAGACCATAAGGAGACGCCACCGGTAAATCCGAAAGAAACTTCTCAGGCAGCTGAAAAGAAAAACGCGGAGGCTGAAAAGAAAACTAAAAAACATGAAAACCCTCTCTTCGGAAAATTCTTTACATATAGAAATGCCGTTAATGGCAATATTCCCGCGCTTCCTGAAAGCAAAAACGCCACTTCAGGAATACTCGTGGATTTGGGCACCAGAAATGTGCTCTGGGCAAAAAATCCCCGTAAGGCCGTGCCGATAGCCTCAATGACCAAGATGATGACAATACTTCTTACAATAGAAGCTGTTGATAACGGGACCATAACAATGGATACTCCCATCAAAGTGACAGGAGCTTCCATGAAAATAGGCGGCAGTCAGGTTTATCTTGATCCAAAGGAAACTTTCCCTTTGAAAGAGCTTCTTAAATCCGTTGCGATAAAAAGCGCCAACGACTCCGCTTATCTAATTGCGGAATATCTCGGAAACGGCGATGTAGCCATGTTTGTGGAAAATATGAACAAGCGTGCCCGCGAACTCAAATTCCCGAGTACCCGCTTCTTCAATCCGCACGGTCTTCCTGAAGACAACCCCGAACATGATAATGTAAGCAGCCCGGAAGCACTCGCTTTTCTTTCTGAACACCTCCTTGAATATCCTCAGGTAATGCAGTGGGCATCCACATGGTCGGAACCTTTCCGTGAAAAAGGTAATCCCCATTATCAGATAATGACCAACCACAATCACCTTATAAATGAATGCCCCGGCGTTGACGGCATGAAAACAGGCTGGATAAAACGTTCCGGCTTCTGTACCACTGTAACATGCAAACGCGCCGGAAAAAGACTCGTCGCCGTGGTTACCGGTTTCCAGAGCAGAAAGGAACGCGACGCGTTCGTGAAAAAACTTCTTGACTGGGGCTATCGGCAAAATCTAAAAATATCTGCCGGAAGTTCCGCTTCAGCCGGAAAAGACGACGAACCATCTGCCGCCGCTTCCGTTGCTGAACCACCGGCAAAGACCGAAACCAAACCAGTATCAAAAACCACATCCAAAACAGCAAAAAAGAAAAAGAAATGAGTACTGAAACTTCCATGAAACTCTGGGGCAACGCCCTTAACGGCAAAGCCTTTGAACCAAGTCTTGATATTTACCTCATAGATTCGGAAAAACCGCTCGGCACCGTACTTATCTGTCCTGGAGGCGCTTATGCACACCGTGCTCCCCATGAAGGAATTAATATAGCCAAACGCTATAATGAAATGGGCTTTCAGGCTTTCGTTGTACATTACAGCGTAGCCCCTGAGCGCCATCCAGCCCCCTTGAATGACGTTTCAAGGGCGTTGAGAATAATCCGTCATAATGCCGTCAAATGGAAAGTGAACCCGTCAAAGATAGCCGTCTGCGGTTTTTCTGCCGGGGGCCATCTTACGGCAAGCTTAGGCGTTCATTATGATAAGGCCCAGGATATAATCGCTGATGAAATCAGCAGGGAGAACAATCGTCCTGACGCGCTTATACTCTGTTATCCTGTAATATCCTCGGGAGCTTACGCCAATAAGGGCTCTTTTAAAAACCTTCTGGGAGAGGACGCTTCACCGGAAATGCTTGAAATGATGTCCCTCGAAAAGCAGATCACTGAAAAAACCCCGACATCTTTTCTGTGGCATACCGCAAATGACCCGGGAGTTCCGGTGGAGAACAGTATTATGTTCGCTCAGGAACTTAGCAAATTTAAAATACCCTTTGAGCTTCACATTTATGAGAATGGCCGTCACGGCCTCGGTCTTGCCCCTGATGACAGCCATATAGGCACATGGTTTGAGCTCTCCGCCCAGTGGCTGAAAAGAATGGACTGGTAATCAGGCAAAGGCTTTGTCTGTTTCTTTTGTTTTAAGCTTGCCGTCGGGGGTGTCTGGAGTTTCCAGCCCGTAATCCGCCATCAGTTCCGCGTATGCTTTCGGGAGCCATGTCGCGCTTAAACCGTTGACGTAAAGTTCAGGATGCCTGAAGTCAAATCCCCTTATGTATTTTGTCATTTCACATTCATTGCGGAGTGTTTCCCCAATATCCCTGAGAGCCAGGGCTTCCAGCCTGGCCCTTTCATGCGCTCCCTTGTTCTCAAAAAGCCTGACCCTTATAAAACGATACAGAAAATGCACAATGTCTCTGGTGTAACGGAAACGCCGCGCGTCCAATACGAGTCTTTCGGCAACTTGAGGATCTTTGCATTCCAGCAGTACCTGATCTACTATTTTTTCCGCCTCTGATAAAAGCGAAACTGTTTCCACGACAGAAGGAGCGCCATTTTTTCCGGTAACGGTTTGCTCATAAGTAAAATGCTGCGTCTGAAAAAGATGAGCTTGTTTCTGGTTTAATCCGTTGAAATAAAGCGAATGACGCTGCATTCCGGCATAATGTTTCAATGCCTTGCAGTTGCTCATGGCATCTTGCAGGATGGAGTAAAAATCTGCCATCAATCCCGATGATTTTCTATAACGCTTTTCGAAAAAATCCTTCGTGTAAGCCCCGTTGTCAAGGCTGGCATTCCACATAAGCGCGGCAAAAAGGCTGTTTGTAAGCGCCAGCGTTCCCCATTGAGCGGTAGTTACATGCATATAATGCATGTGGCGCGTGCCTGTTTTATGGTAATAAGGTATGTCGTGAGACATTATTTTATGGAGTGGAACGGCTATCGCGGCAAAGGCCGAGACATTATAATATTCTCCCATAAGCATATTCCACGGGCGTTTTTTATCCTCAGTCCATTTTTTCCAGTAACTGAGCATGTCCTTATTTATTTCCTCGCATAAGGGATCATCAAAATAATGAGCAAAACAACGTTCAATGGGAAAGAAGGAAACTATAATGCTGCCATAGTCAAAATCTGCCGGAAGCGACATGGAAGGCGGTTCCAATGTTTCATGATAAGCTGGAACTACAAGCTTTGTATCCCTTATCAGGCATCCGCCGTCATAAGCTTTTTTTATCGCGTTCCGGCAGTAGTAGGCAAGCATCATAATGTGACTTGAAGAATTTCCCAGTTTGCGGCAGTTTTCGCATTCGCAGTATTTTCCGTTGTCCAGAGGCCAGATATTTATAAAATCTGCGCCCTTGAATTCACCGTCAATCAGGTCATTCAGCAGTTTTCCGGCGAAAAATTCACAGGCTTCCCGGTTTGAAATACAAATATTGTCTCCGATGTTTCCGCGGATATTGTCACTGCGTTTTCCGTTCACCAGACCGTACCATTCGGGGGATTTGCTGAAATATTTTTTTGGAGATAAATATTTATCGAAAAGGTCATGTGAACCGCCCATCAGTTTCATCCCGAGTTTTCTGCAGAAAGCTGATTTTTTGGAGCTTATCGTCCATTGGTTCATTTTATTTCTTGCCATCCAGAGGAGAAAATCATCACCGCCCCTGTCTTCAGGAGAGAAGAATCCGCGCGTTAAAAAAGACGGAGTGAAAAAATTATTAATCACAGGCAGTTCTGAAATAGACGCTGGAATGTCCTCGTCGCATTTATCCGGGCTGAACCACCTGAAACCCAGTATATTGAGCAATTCATAAGCACCATAGAGAACGCCTGTCCTCTCCGCTCCCGCAATAAGATAAGCCTTTTTATTTTTTGCTGTTTTGATTATGAAGGATTGTTCATATTTCGGAAAATCTATTGCACCAAAGAATTTTTCAAGAGGCAATACCTGAGAGGGTGTCGCGAGAAAAATCGCAATTGAATCCGCACATTCTGTCCCATAATCACAAAGCGTCGCATCTATGCCGGAAACCTTATTTAACATTTCCGCAAGTTCCAGAGCGGCAAAACATGTTGTGCACGCCTCATGCTCCGGACCTTCCGAAGAAAGCCAATTGATTTTTTCTTCAGCCCTTGCCGCCTCCTCTATCGAGGCGAATGACATTTTATCAGCATAAATCCTGAAATTCATTTTTCCCTATTGTTCCGATTATATCTGTTTTTCAAAAATGCTTTTTCCCTTGAAAACTTCAAAACCATTCTTTCCGTAAAAGTGCCTGAGTTCATCTCTGCATGAGAGAAAATATGCCGTCTGGAACCCTCTGCAAGTAATACGTTCAAGAAGTTTGGCCACCATTGCCTGCCCCAATTTTTTGCTTCTCATCGAAGAAGCCACGCCAAAGGGACCGACGCGGTCGGGCTGTCCATAATAATTATACTGGCAATAACCGACTATTTCTTCACCTTGTTTCACGAAAAGCATTTCTTCCGCCGGAGCTTTTGTAATAATCTTATATGTAAAATGTCCCATAAAACGCGGAAATTCCTTCATGAAAAATTCTCTTATCCGGAGCATTTCATCAGGTGAATACTGAATGAACGTGATATTCTCTCTTTCGAGGGATGATATGATTTCCAATATTTCATCGCTGATTTTGAATTTATTCAGATCGGCTTTCATAGAGTATGAAACACGGCTTTCAGTATAGCCGTTTTCAGTAAAAAGCGCATGTATTCCCGGATATATATTTCTGTCCACGCCATTGATGCAAAAGAGGGGATTGTACTCGCAGACTGAAACAGTTTTTCTGCCTTTTCCCTTTAAATAGCTTTCAGCTTTTTCCAGTAGTGTCCGGCCCAATTCAATTCCTTCCGGCGTTTCCTTTATGAGCAGAGGGACAAGAAAACCCTTATCGAGTTGCTGGGCGGTAAGACCTTCGTATCCCCACGGCTGATCAAAGACCCGGCAGAAACTTATTGCCGCGCCTTTCAGTTCGCCGTTTTCTTCTGCCACGAAAAAGCCATTCCGGTCAAAATTAGGTTCAAGGAGAAACTTTTGGATAAAAAGGTCCTCATATATTTTGTCAGCCCAGAGCGTCTGATTCCAGAGAGTGATAACTTTTTTCCAGTCATTCGATTCCAAATTTCTTATTTTCATGGTGCCGTCTCTATATTAAATATTCTTTTTGTATTTCCGCCCATGATTTTCTCCATGCCGTTTCCGGATATGGTGTTTTCTTTTAATAATTCCAGTATATCGCCTATTAATTTCTTCAGATACTTTCTGTGATAATGATTCGGTCCTCCGTTTAAACAACCGGGTAGAGGTGGTGAATTCTGTGCCTGTATTTTTCTACCAGAGGGTTGTTGTGTTCATCGCATCCGGGGATATTGTTGCTTATCCATATTTCGGGCTTGACGCCTTTCAGCGCGATTTTGCGTATGGTTTCGGACATAATGCAGTTCAGAGCGAAGCAAGTGGCGATTGTGGCTGTGGGAGTAATGGTTTCCTCTATGCCTTCGACTCTCAGGACAGCATCGGGATAAGGAACATGGTTGTCCACTGCCACGTCAGCGACATCATGAATGTTCTTTTTGGAAGGATGCCGCCATTTGAAATCTTCAGGCACTTTGTGGGCGAAACCATGGGAATTTACGGTTATCAGCTTAATTCCTTTCTTTTTTGCCTCAAGCGCGACATCGACGGCGACAGGGTTCAATCCGTAGAAATTGACAAGCAACAGCGGATCACCTTCTTTGACCTCATAATAATTGAGGATATACGGCGCAAGGCCGATAACTTTAGCGGTGGTGGGATTGGCTGTTATGATATTTGTTCCAGCCGGAAACATCGCGTTTATTTTGGTAAGGCCGCCGGCCCTCCAGAAAATCTCCATCGCGCCGATGGCCGAATGTCCACCCGCGCCGAAAATATGGATCAGTCTGTCTTCAACATAACAATCCGCGAGGATTTCGCTGGCCTTGTCTATGCTTTCAACTTCTTTATCTGTAATGTCCGCGAGGATTTCGTTGATTTTCGACTGATATTCCTTAATCAGGCTCATTTTCGTTTTTCCTTTTTTAAAATCATAATTTTGAACTGTTATGATTATATTATAGGAAATTTGAGTCTGAAAATCCAGGACTGGACTACGGGATTATTGGACTGGACTATGATTGTCGCGGAAATTCCGTGGGGAGACGCCATATTTTTTTCTGAAGAGCCTGTTGAAGTACGAAATATCCTGAAATCCTGCATCAAAGGCAATCTGCGTGATATTCTGCCGTGTCGTGAGCAGAAGCGTTTTTGCTTTTTGAAGCCGGAGATTGTTCATGTAAAGGCTCAGAGAAGTTCCCGTTCCCTCTTTGAAAATTTCATATAAATGGCTTTTGCTTATATAAAATTTTTCAGCAAGGTCAGATATGGTTATATGCTTTTTGAAGTTATTTTGAATATAAAACATTATGGTGGATATTCTGCTTTCGCTTTTTCCCAGCGGGGGAACAAGGGCGCGGTATTCCGTCAGAAAACAGCTCAACATGGAAAGCACATGATTTCTTAGCAGCGTTTTTTTCCCCGCGCAATCCTGATTCAGAGTATGAAGCACCTGACAGCACTGCGCCATCAGCCTCTTGAAAGCATTCTCATTCAGACTTAAAAGTCCCGGAAAAGAAGCATCCCGCCTGAAAAAAAACTCAAGAAAGTCATAGTTTATGAAATAATCCTCAGAACCTGCATCCTGAATGGTTTCGTCAATAAAAGAAGGAGAAAAGCCGATGATTATCCTTTTTACTGTGCCGTCAGCCGTTTCCGTATAATGGATTTCATTCTGGTTCACGAACAGTATATCCCGCGCTTTGATTTCAAACTTTCTGTCTTCCACAACTTCAGTCAGGTTTTTCGCGTCAAGGAAGATTTTCATTTCGAGAAAGTTATGGGAATGAGGAGTGAATTTAAAGTTTGCCGAGAGATTTTCCTGGTAATACGCGTACACGGAGCCGCCGCGGGAAAAGTTAATGTCTTCACTGTCCATATAAAACAGCGAGTTCCATTTTTCATCTTTCACTCTCGGTATGAGAGTATTTGGAATATTGTAAAAATCAAAAAGATCCGTCATTTCCGAGGGGGCCTTTCAATTAGATTGCCCTTTCATTTCAGTCATAATAATCTACTGTGAATGCGAGATTTAGCAAAGCCGCAGAGCAGGGACTCTATTTTTATGATTAATTTTCTCGAAAAAATTATGGAATCAATATATCATTTGTCTAGAGGATGTGTTCTATCTGTAAGCGGGAAATTGACAATGCCTCTGGAAAGATGTGATGCGTAGATGCCGTAAATCATTTCCAGTGCAAGTCTGGCATTATGCGCGTTGGATACAGGTTCTCGATCTTCTTCTATAGCGCATATCAGGTCCCAGGCTGCGAAACGGTTTGCTTCAAGAAACCATTTTGTGCCGCAAATATCCTTTTTGCCACATAAGGAATAATCAAGTGCCTCCGCACCTGAGATTCTACGTTCTTCAGTTAGTGGAACTTCTTCATATGCGGAATTATCCTCCAGCGGACCAGGTCGGCGGCTAATCCGAAGTTTGTCTTCAGGTTTGATATCGCAAAAGCGCAGAGAAAGAGCTCCTTTTGTTCCGGCAACGGTAATTCCCATGTGTATAATGCCGTTACTTCTCTCAAAGAGTCCCCGCCTGCTTTCAAAAATTCCACGAACACCTTCAGGAAAACGGAAACAGGCAAATATTTCGTCAGCAGCTGTCGGCCCTATCGGTTCCACTGTTTTAGTACTATCGGTCTTAACAACGGGGCGTCCGTTGGCTGTCATATCTGCCATGACATAATCCGGCGCGCCGAAAAAGAATGTCTGCAAATCAAGTATATGGGTTCCCAAAACAAGCAAATCCTCTCCGCCTCCGCGATGATCGTTTTTCCCTCTGCCGTAAATTGTGAGCGGGCTTCCGATTTCACCCATTTCAATCATTTTTTTCATTGTTCTGAAACCCAGATCGTAACGGGCCGGATGAGCAACGCAGATTTTGATATTGTGTTTTTCTGAAATCTCAACAATCTGGTCGGCTTCCCGCAAGTTGACGGTCATCGGTTTTTCGCAATAAACGTGAATACCTCTTTCCGCTGCCGCTTTGATTTGAGGCAAATGATCGTGAGGGTGGCGGGAACAAAGTACAACAATGTCCGGTTTTTCTTTGTCCAGCATTTCAGTATGATTCAAATAATGCCTTTTTGCCCCGATAAGCGAGATGATTTCATCCAGATTTTCCGTATTGGAATCCGCCAACGCGGCAATTTCCACACCGGGAAGCCCTCGGAAAGCCACTTGATGACCGTGCAGGCCAAGCATAGGCACGGCCCTGTCCTTGATTATCCCTATTTTCCATATTTTCTTCATAAATCTTCTATTTTTATATTGAAATTTATCTGTTTTTGATTATTCCATGCCGCCGCAACTGCGGCCGCCATCAATCACATAGTTTGAGCCGGTAATGAACGCCGCCTTATCCGAACAGAGGTAAAGAATGAGATCAACGACTTCCTGCGGTTCGGCTGCGCGCCCCAGACGAGTTTTCATGTTCGCCATGCCTGGACGCGTCAGTACCGGGCCGGGGGATACGCAACAGGCCCGTACATTGTAAGGCGCACCGCAGAGTGCCATGGATTTTGTCAAACCGATGATACCGCTTTTTGCCGCACTGTAATTTACCGCGCCGAATCCGCCGCCCTCCATACCGGTAACCGAGCCAAGATTGATGATGACGCCTCTTTTTTGTTTTATCATCGTGCCGAGTACGGCACGGCAGAAATAAACTGCGCCTTTGAGATTTACATCCAACCCCCAATCAATAACCTCGACAGGCATTTCATGAAAGGGTGCAGAGCAGTTTAAGACCCGCCCCTCAGCACCGCCGGCAAAATTCAGCAGAATGTCGATAGCTCCATATTTTTCAACCGCCGTATCGGCGGCGTGTTTGATCTGTTCATACTTGCGCACATCAACTTGAACGACGAGAGCTTCACCTCCATTTTTACGGATGTTTTCCGCCTCCGCGGACAACATATCGATATTAATGTCGGTCAAAATGACTTTTGCGCCTTCTTCTGTTAATTTTTGCGCCGTCAAAAGTCCCATACCGGAAGCAGCCCCGCTGACAATTGCAACCTTATTTTTAAATCTCATGTTGTTTGCCCTCATTATCTATTTTTAGTTATCAGAACTACTTTTCCTAAATTTTCCTGACGCTGAAGAATTACATGGGCTTCTTCCGCGCTCGTAATCGGCAATGTCTTATAAATAACCGGTTTGATTGCGCCGGAGGAAAACTTGTTCCATAACTTTGCTTCAAGATCTGCTAGAATTTTCGCTTTCATTTCAGAACTCCGGCTTCTCAATGTACTGCCGATAAGTTTGATGCCGCGTTTGAAAAATGTATTCATATCGATTTTGCTTTCAGCTCCGCCGAGAGTGGCGATTACAATCCAGCGGCCGCCAGGAGCCATTTTTTCGATGCAACGCCCGAGCCCGGGACCGGCAACACAATCCATAGCTATATCAACCGGGTTTTTATCCATTACTTCCGCGATATCTTCAGTCTTCCGGTTAATGACGATATCTGCACCCAGATTACGGACAAATTCAGCTTTTTCAGCCGAACTCACTGTCGTCATGACTTTGCATCCGAACGCCTTTGCCAATTGTATCGCAGCCATGCCGAGCCCGCTTGCTCCGGCCTGGATGAAAACGGTATCCCCGGCTTTCATTCCTCCTTCGATACATAAATTCAGATAGGAAGTAGCAAATGCCTCCGGAATCGCTGCCGCTTCGACCATCGAAAGACCGTCCGGTACCGGCAATGCCATATCCGCCGGAACAGCGACTTTTTCAGCATATCCTCCGCCTCCCAGCAACGCGCAAACCTTGTCGCCGACTTTCCAGCGACTTTGTCCCGGGGCTTTGATGACGACGACGGAGACTTCAAGCCCCATCCATTCAGGCCATCCCGGAGGAGACGGATATTTGCCTTCGCGCTGGAGCAGATCGGCCCTGTTCAAAGCGGCGGCATGGACTTCAAGCAGTATCTCATTGGCCTTGATAACGGGATCGGGAACTTCGCTCCAAACCAATGATTTGTCTTCTTTTATCAGTATTGCGTACATCTTATTTCTTCCACTTTGTATATCCGGCAGCGACAAGAGTCACTTCCTGCACCAGATAATCATGTTCATAAGTATAGGGATTAGTCATCTCTCCGTTAATAATTATATCTTTTATGCTCTTTGCAGACAAGTGCCCGTAAGGCTTTTCCTTGAAAAGCTTGATGTAAAAGATATTTGTTTTCAGCAAAAAGCATGATATATTGCAAATGAGTCAAAAATAAGGAAACTTTTGCATGAAATTACAGGAAATAGCCAGACTCGCAGGAGTTTCTCCTGCCACAGTTTCACGGGTATTCAGCCATCATCCCAACATACGCAATGAAGTGCGTGAACATGTCTTTGGCATTGCCAAAGCCAAAGGCTATCACCCCCGGCTCTCAAGCAAGCAGAGGAATGTTGTCATAATTCTTCCCGGAGACGCGATTTATCCAATCCGTAACTGTCTGGAAATGGCAATGATGGCACTTACGCTCGAACTGCCCAAACGTAATTTCCGGCTTGAAATACTGCCTCAGGACAATCTGGAACGACTTGACAGCATTCAATTCTGCGGGGCCGTCGCCATCGGCGCGGAACCGGACGATTTCAAAAAGTGGTCGGAGCGTTTTCCGGTCCCTCTGATACTCATTGACCGTGACTTGCCCGCCAGTTCTTCCAACATATATTCGATACGCTCCGATGAAAATCAGGGAATGGACATTGCCATTGTGCACCTTTATGAAAGAGGCCATCGGAAAATAGGGTGCATCATTCACGGCAAAGCCGGACAGGGAAATGCCGACGCGCGTTACGCCGCAATCGTCAATGCCCTGAAAAAAAGAGGACTTGATTCAAATGAATCCCTGATATACTTGTCAAACGACGATAATTATGTGGAAATCATCGGGAAACTGCTTAAGCAGAAAGTGGATGCTCTATTCTGCCCCGGAGGAAATGCCGGAATTATCAGCGCCTACGCATTGTCTCTTTTCAACAAACGCGTTCCCGATGATATTTCACTGATTACATCGGAATACAAAATGTTTTCACGTTACGCCGTTCCACCCCAAACAACCATAACACAGGACCATATCACACTGGCAAAAACCGCCGCGGACGCAATCGAAGCCCATATCAAAGGTCCCAAGTTTCCACAGCAGTCAGTTTTTCCATACAGCTTGATTGTCCGTGACAGCGTGACATACCTTAAAAATTGATTTTCAACTCTGTAGGATTTCTATTTTAGCGGATAGGATTTTTTCTTACATTCCGTTAATTTATAAAGAAATTTTCAGGAGAATGCCGGCAAGTTTTTTTGCGGTTTGAGTAAGGCTGTATTGTTCGTTGACAAGTCTTTTGCATTTCAAACCTATTTCTTCTCTAAGATCATCATCTTCAATGAGCTTAATGATTTGAGAACTGAATTCGGAAGGGCTTGAAGCTTTAAGGCAGAATTCATTGTTTCCTGAAACTTCATTATTCATTCCGACCGCGGAACATACGGAAGGAACTCCCGCGGCCATATATTGGAGAAGCTTATAAGAGGCTTTGCCTTCGGAAAAAGGGTCCTGAGACAAGGGCATTATGCCTATGTCGAACTGAGATATCTCAAAAAACTGTCCTTTTTCATCCCATTTTGTGAATCTGGTGTTGATGCCGGGAAGTTCTATATTTTTGTCGGCAACTATGTTTAATATAAAGTCATGTTTTTTTGAAACTTCTTCAAGTGACGGACGAATGTACTCAAGATATCTTAATGTGGAACGTGTTCCAGTCCAGCCTATTATAATAGGACTTGAAAGGGTGTAATCGTTTTTGACGGGTAATCTGACGGTATTTATCGACGAAGGGATTACCGCAAGAGGTTTTTGTTCGTCGATTTCCCTGACTTTTCCGGCAAGGATATTATTTGCGGCAATAAGCATATCAGAGCATAGGACAGTGCGTTTGAATTTTCTTTCCCTTGTGTGACTTATATAATCTTTAAGGGATATGGAAGGAGATGCGTTTCTATGATATATCGCATCGTCAAAGTCAAAAATGAGAAAATTGACGCTTTTGCGTAATATTTTTAATTCCATATAGTTAAGTAATCTTTTCTGCAAAATGACGGCTGGATATGAAGAAGCTTTTTTGAACAAGCGGACACGTTTGAGAAAAGAGTCGGGCAGGATTTCTATATCCGCATCGATTCCATTTTTTTTAAGTTCGGGAATTAAATCAATAGCCCTGATTCGTGAACTTGGAGTTTTGAGGGATTTTATTAAAAATAGAATTTTCATCAAAATTTATACTTCCGTCATATTTCCGTCAGAAACTATTTTTTAGCAACGGGAGGGATGCCCTGATAAAGGGTGAAAATCATTTTCCCATGTTTATACTTAAATTCTTTTATGAATTTTATTGAGGGAAAAGGAATACTTTTTTCTTCAAAATAAACACTGAAATCCTTGTGGCTCATAGTGACGAGAACAAAAACCTTATCGCCGCCCAAATTTTGAATGTTATCAGAAAAATATTCAAAGCCATGAGGTATATCCATTAAGACCCAGGCGCCGTAAGAGTCATTTACGCCGCGCTTGACAAGAAATCCGATGGAATACCTGTTTGCCAGGGGGAATATTTCTGAAATAACGCCGTTTACTTTTTTATACCTTATATTTTCGTCGCCGAGAGACAGTTTTATGTAATCGGCTTTGGCGTAGTAAGCGCTTCTTTCATCGCTTGAATCGGTTATGAGAACAGGCATTTGTCCCGGGGGACAATGCTTTTTTATTTCAACTGGAATATCTTTGAACCATCTTTTAGGATTACCGGAAGGGGTGAGGGCTTTGCCGGCGGAAATTCCGATTATAATAAGCATTACTGCCGTAAAAGAAATTTTAGGGGTAAGCCATGGAATGTATTTTGACAATTTCTGAATAAGTTCGGCAAGCTTCGGAACACCCGGGACTGAAAGAATTACAACCATAAACGTAAAAAAACATAAGTACCTTTTTTCGTAAGGGGCGGAAAAAAATACAATGAACTGGAGAATTATATTAAAGACAAAAACCACCATGAAAAGCCGCAGGGGAGCCTCTTTTTTGAAGAGTTTCCTGTTCATGTATGAAAATACCAGGAGAACAATGTTGGTATAGAAAATAGCATCGGCGAAAGCTCTGACAAGCTTTGTCAACTCAAAAAAAGGTCTGTATATGGGAGAAATCATTTTTTATTTTTTTCTATTCCTGCTACACTTTTCAAATATCCGAAGATTCGCGTATCAAAAACCATCCATTTGGAGGCGGTACCTTTAAGTATGTATTCAACAGGAAACGTACAAAGGCAAAATATCAGAAGAGCGAAAAAGAATGAAGGAATGAACTTAAAAAGTGTCTTTTTAAATTCAGAACGTTTGACAAATAAATCCACAATAATCCAGATGGGAATGGCAAGAATCATGACGGAACCTTCACTTCTGGTCAAAGTCGCAAGTCCGGCAAATAAACCTGAAAGACCCCATTGCCAGAATTTTCCTTTTTCCGAGCCCATTAATGCGAAAGCCAGCGAAAACGCGATGAGCGTGTCAAAAAGGCTGTCCCTCATCACATCTTCGCTTATGACGATAAGAAATGGATGAACGGCAATGAGAAAAGCTGAAATCAATGCCAGATTGGCATTTTTGAAGAGGGACCATCCTACCATGAAACCAGCCAAGGTTAGAAGAGTACCGGCCAGAACAGACACCGCCCGTCCCGCAGTTTCACCATCTATCCCCATATATTCTCCGCAGGCTATTGTAAATATGTAAAGGGGAGGAATGCGCGGATTGCGTTCAAATGCCGTTTTGATGCCGTCATGGGCGAGTTTTTTGCCGACGCCGATATACATGACGGAGTCCTTGTCCATGTGGGTTACCACAAGACAACGTCCGATCCGCAGGGCGAACGCGAAAAGCATTATCAGCGACAAATATAATAAAACCCTGCCTGTATTGCTAAATGATGTATGAGCCGTGTTCAAAGGAAATAAATATCCCGTGTGAATTTAAAAACTAATAATAGAATATAAAATTTGAAGAATGCCAGTATTCCGCGTTAAATTCTATTCAAAAAAATTTGTAAATCCATTAAAGAAGCAGTATTTTAAGAGTTTTAGCGCGTTGTGTGTATCAGGTTTAATATAAATCACTTATCTATATTTCTCGTTTGGGCGGGAATAAGGAAGAAAAAAAAATGTTTAACGGACAGAATATTTTAATAACCGGTGGAACGGGGTCTTTCGGAAAGAAAATAGTAAAAACGGTTCTGGAATTGTACAAGCCCAGAAAACTGATAATTTTTTCAAGAGATGAACTTAAACAATATGAAATGGCGCAGACATACCCTTCCAGCAAATACAGCTGCATACGTTATTTTATCGGTGACGTAAGGGATGCGGCACGCCTGAATGAGGCTTTCCGCGGGGTTGATTATGTCATTCACGCGGCAGCTCTTAAACAGGTACCGGCATGTGAATACAATCCCTTCGAAGCCATAAAGACTAATGTACTGGGAGCTCAGAATGTGATAGGGGCGGCCATAGCACAGAAAGTCAAAAAAGTTATTGCTCTCAGCACGGACAAAGCCGCCAACCCCGTAAATCTCTACGGTGCCACTAAACTTTGCTCAGACAAGCTTTTTATTGCCGGCAACTCAATGAGCGGAGACGCGGAAACGAGATTTTCCGTTGTCAGATATGGTAATGTCGTCGGAAGCAGGGGATCGGTGATCCCGTTTTTTCTGGACAGGAAAAAAACAGGGATACTGCCTGTTACAGATGAGAGGATGACGAGGTTTTCCATTACTTTGCAGGAAGGCGTTAATTTTGTGTTGAAGAATTTGGAGAGGATGCACGGCGGAGAGGTGTTTGTGCCGAAGATACCAAGTTACAGGATACTGGATGTGGCAAAGGCGGTGGCCCCTGAAGCTAAAGTGGAAATAACAGGTATAAGGCCGGGAGAAAAGCTTCATGAGCTGATGATACCTGAAGATGAGGCACGGCATACTCTTGAGTTTGAGGATTATTACATTATACAGCCTGATTTCCACTGGTGGACCAAAGAATATGAGCTCAAATCTTCCGGAGGCAAGACATGTCCTGACGGGTTTTCATACAAAAGCAATACAAATGAATACTGGCTTACGGTGGATGAAATAAGGAAACTTATAGACGTAAGGCCATAAAAAGTGTGAAATCAGTTGGGGGCGCAAAATAGGTATTCCATCCCCTTGCGAAGCTTTGAAAACTGGAATATATTCCCAAATACCATAAAAGTTTAAACGGATTTTATGTGTTAAAATTTTAATTAATGAGCCGGGGGCTGATGAAGAAATATAAGACTGAGCAGGAAAAATTCTGGGCTGAAAAGTTTGGAACCGAATATATAGAGAGAAATAAAAGCGCTGAGATTCTCAACCAGAACGTATTTCTTTTTTCCAGGATATTGTCAAAGATGGAAAAAATTAAGTCGGCAATAGAATACGGCGCTAACATAGGGCTTAATCTCAGAGCGCTCAGAACACTTATTCCAGACGTGGAGTTGTCCGCTGTTGAAATCAATAAGGATGCCGTAAAGGAATTAAAGAAAATCGAAGCAATTAAGGTTTTCAATAAATCCATACTGGACTTTCAGATAGACAGGCCCAGGGATTTTGCTCTGATTAAGACAGTGCTTATACATCTTAATCCCGAAATGCTCAATCAGGTTTATGAGCTTTTGTATGAAAGCAGCAGAAAATATATATGTATAGCGGAATTTTATAATCCCGTTCCGGTTGAAATTAATTACCGAGGGTTTTCAGAAAAACTTTTCAAACGTGATTTTGCGGGAGAAATGCTTGATAAATATGATGACTTGAAACTGGTTGATTACGGTTTTTGTTATCATAGAGATATACATTTTCCGAAAACAGACATAACCTGGTTTTTAATGGAAAAAATATAATTATGAAAATACTTATGACAGGCGCTTCCGGACTTCTCGGTTCAAATCTTCTTCCTTTTCTCAGGGATAAAGGTTTTGATGTCACAAGCCTCTCAAAGTCGGGCAAGACAGATATAAACTGCGATCTTACAGACAGGGACCTCTGCCGCAAAAACCTTGACAAAATATCTCCCGATGTAATTATAAATCTTGTAGCCCTTACCGTTGTCGATGAATGTGAGAAGAATCCCAATAAGGCATTTCTTTATAACGTGAAAACGGCTGAAAACCTTGTGGAATGGATAAAAACAGCAGGGAAAAAAGTCAGGATGATACATATATCCACAGACCATGTGTATAATGATAAAAGCCCGCAGACAGAGGAAAAGGTCAACCTGATAAATACCTATGCGGTAACCAAATACCGCTCAGAAAAAGTTGTTTCTCAGGTTGACGCCACAGTACTCAGAACAAATTTTTTCGGCTTTCACAAGGAAGACGCGGAAAGAGGCTTTCTCGGGTATATAATGAAGAGTCTGAAAAGTGATACTCATTTTTATATTTCTACGAATGCTATGTTCAATCCTCTTTCGATAGAAACGTTCTGTGACTGCATATTGGCGGTGTTACGGAAACCTGCCGGAGGCGTTTATAATGTAGGAAGCAGGGGTAGCGGAATATCCAAAGGTGATTTTGTAAAAGAGATATGCAAAATGCTTGGCGTTAGCGACAAACTAATGATTCCTGATAATATCTCTTATTTTGAAACAAAATCCATGAGGCCCGTAGATATGCGGATGAACTGTGATTTATTTGAAAAGACATTTGATGTCAGGCTTCCCGAGCTTAAGGATGAAATAAATAAAGTATTGGCAGGTAAAATTCAATGATAAAGACTATGAAAATCAGAATAGGCAATAAGGACGTAGGTTTTAATTGTCCCGTTTATTTTATTGCCGATATCGCGGCAAATCATGACGGGGACCTATCACGGGCTAAAGATTTAATTCACATGGCTGCCGAAGCGGGGGCTGACGCCGCTAAATTTCAGCATTTCAAGGCGGATACCATCGTCAGCGATTACGGTTTCAAATCTCTGGACATTCAGAAATCCCATCAGGAAAACTGGGAAAAATCGGTATTTGAGGTTTATCAGGATGTTTCACTTGACCCGGAATGGACACCTGTATTGAAGGAAACTTGCGAGAAGGCCGGAATGGAATTCATGACATCGCCTTATTCGATTGAGCTTGTAAACAAGCTTGATCCTTATCTGAAAGCGTACAAAGTGGGTTCAGGCGACATAACTTACTTTGAAATACTTGAGCAGATTGCCAAAAAGATGAAGCCTGTTATCCTCGGTACCGGCGCGTCTCTTTTGGAGGAAATCAAAAAAGCCGTCAAAGTCATTACCAAATACAACAGGGAACTGATATTGATGCAGTGTAACACCAATTACACCGCCAGCACTGAAAATTTCAAACACGTCAATCTTTCTGCTCTTAAAACTTTCGCTGAAGTTTTTCCGGGGACTGTGTTGGGATTGAGCGATCATACTCCGGGCCATTCCGCTGTGCTCGGCGCTGTCGCTCTCGGAGCTAAAGTGGTTGAAAAACACTTTACCGATGATAGAAATAAAACAGGACCCGATCATAAGTTTTCCATGATGCCCGCCGATTGGAAGGAAATGGTTGAAAGATGCAGGGAACTTGAAGACGCCATTGGCGACGGGGTCAAGCGCATAGAAGACAATGAAAAGGAAACTGTGGTAATCCAGAGACGCGCATTGAGGGCTAAATTCGACCTTTCAGTAGGTTCAGTGCTGCACAAGGATAATTTAGTTGCATTGAGACCGTGTCCGCATGACGGCCTGCCGCCTTATATGATTGATAAGATACTCGGCAAAAGCCTTCTCAGAGAAATAAAAGCCGGCGAACATATTCTCCTGTCTTATCTTAAATAATTTAATCTGCCGGATTTTGTGTAATAATGAGGATTTTATATTTCAGCAGGCAATACACCGTACATGACAGGCGTTTTCTCCTGAAACTGTCTCAGACGGAACATAAAATATTTTTCCTTCGCCTTCATGAAAACAGTTTCGAGTATGAAAAAAATCCGCCCCCGCCCGGCATAATATCTCAGGACAAGGCGTTATCCGGAAAAAGTATTGAATCCCCGGAAGAATGTCTCTCTCTCATGTCGGACTTTGAGAAAGTCATCGGCGAATTTAAGCCTGACATTATTCATGCGGGGCCCGTTCAGACCTGCGCTTTTATGGCTGCCCTTTCCGGTACCTGCCCCTTCATCGCCGTATCATGGGGTTACGATATGCTCAGGGATGCCGGAAAAAACAACCTTTACAAATGGGCTACGAAATTTACTCTGGAAAAAGCCGCTCATCTTATTTGCGATTGCGAAGAAGTCAAAAAAAAGGCGTTTGAAACAGCCGCTTATCCGGTAGCAAAAATAACAAGTTTTCCATGGGGAATAGAGCTTGCGGATTTTTCTTACCCTCCCGTAAATTTCAGGATAAGAAAAAATCTCGGATGGGAAGATAAATTTGTTATCATTTCGACACGTTCATGGGAAAAAATATACGGCATGGAGTGTCTGCTCCGGGCGTTCCTTTCCATATACAGGACAAATAAAGAGGCGCGGCTCATTCTTTCAGGCGGAGGTTCTCTCGCTCCGGAACTGCGGAAATTAATTGATGAAAACAGCATCGGCGACTACGTACACTGTCCAGGGCTTGTGCCAAATGAAAAACTCGCCGAATACTTTTCTTCTGCTGATTTGTATTTGAGCTGTTCACTGAGTGACGGCTCTTCAATATCGCTTCTGGAAGCAATGGCAAGCGGATTGCCTGTTGTAATAAGCGATTTGCCCGGAAACAGAGAATGGGTGGAAGAAGGGAAAAACGGTTTTTTCGGAGTTACTGAAAATCCCGAAACCTATGCGCAAGCTTTCAGAAAAATCATGGCTATGGACAAAAATGCTCTTAATAAGATGAAACTTGAAAACAGAAAGACGGTCGAAAAAAGGGCCGATTGGAATAATAACTTCAAACAATTGCTGAGCGCATATCAGGAAGTGATGAAACAAGAAAGAAAGGCGGAGCACAAATGAATCTCGCGGTAATACCGGCAAGGGGCGGAAGTAAAAGAATCCCCGGCAAAAATATCAGGCCTTTTCTTGGGAAACCTCTTATTTCCTATTCGATAGAAGCGGCAAAAAGAACTGAACTTTTTGACAGGATAATCGTATCGACGGATTCCGGGCAAATAGCTGAAATAGCGCAAAAATACGGCGCGGAAGTGCCTTTCATGAGACCTGCGGAAATAGCTGACGATTTTACACCTACGCAGAATGTGCTTTCACACGCCATAAAATTCGTTTCTGAAAAAACTCCCGTTGATTATATGTGCTGCATTTACGCCACCGCGCCCCTGATAAGTCCGAAATATATTAAGCAGGGTTATTCCATAATACTTGAAAAAGGCGCCAATACGGTATTTTCCGTTACTACCTTTCCGCATCCTATTTTCAGGGCTTATAAGATAAACCCGGAGGGCTTTGTTGAAATGATATGGCCTGAACACGGATTGACGAGATCCAATGACCTGCCTGAAACTTATCATGACGCCGGGCAGATATACTGGATAAAAGGCGATAATTTCATCGCGACCGGAAAGATGATTTCTAAAAAGGCCGTTCCTCTAATTCTTCCCAGATATCTTGTTCAGGACATCGACACTCCCGAAGATTGGGAAAGCGCCGAACTCATGTACGAAAATTGTAAAGGAAAGGGATTAATATGATGAAAAAAGAATATCCTCTGGATTTTGTCTCCCTGCCCTTTGACAGAATAGACGAATGGGTGGAAAACTTTTTCCTTCCCCAGACACCGGAGGATTTCTGCGCTTTTTACAACGCTGTAAAAGAGGCTTATTTTAAAGTCGTCAGAAAACATGAAGGCTCCTTCATAGGGGATGTTCTCCTTTGTAAAATAAAAATATATCAGGAATTTACTAAAGTAATCTGTGCTCTGAATCTCATAAAACAGATTGAAGCAGCCGGCTTCGTTCCTGTATGCGGCGATAAATCCGCGCTTTTCAGGAAACTTATCAAAAAAGACGCGGATTTTGAGAACAGTCTCCCTTTTTCAGATTTAAGGGAAAAAGACGCTCTGCATGTGTTTTACAAAAAAATGAGAAATATTCTTTACTCAATGCGGGTAAACAAGGATATTTTATATTTTTTCCATTCTAAAAAAGATAAATACAGGGTATTGAACGCGATGCCCTGCCGCGAAACAATCCTTTATTCTAAAAAAATAAACCGTTCATTCTGTTATGCTTCCCCTCTGGACTGGCTCCACGGATCGGACAGGGTTACGCTGGATACTCATATATCCGAGGAAATATATTCGGTTTCTGAAGAAATACTCGCCAATATGAAGGATGTAACAGCAAAACATGGTCTTGAAGTCCCGGAAGAAATTCTGATGACCCTGAAAAAATTCACCGTCATTCACATAAGCTCTTCAGCTAAGGAATTTATAGCGATAAGAAGTAAAATACAGAAAAGTGAACCTTTCTATGTTCTTGGCGGCAATCAGAGTTCTTTTCTGAACAGGGCCGTAAGCCTCTGCAACAGGAAAAACGGCGGATACTCCCTGGGGTTCAATCATGGCAACGACACTTTTTCAAACAGGGATCTGCGCTTTGAATTTTCCATAGTAAATGAATTTGTTACCTATACCGACGGCGCCGCGAAGCTTCTGAGGGAAAGAAACAGAAACGTGTCGGAAACGTTAAGCTCCAACGACCCTGAAATAAGTTCCCTGGATACGGACATCTATTTGAATTTGTGGCTTAAAAACAAACAGATGCCTCTTGTGGAAAAAGTAAAGAAAGTCATGCTTACGGGTTACCCATACGATCTTTATGAGACCCTGACCTACGGGCCTCCGGATATCGCTTTTTTCGATCTTGAATTCAGAACGATAAAAGCGCTTGTCGATGCGGGTTTTGAAGTTATCTACAAGGCCCATCCCGAAGCGTGTTACCATATGCCTAACATATATGGCGACAAAGTACAGATAGTGAGAGAGCCTTTTGAACAGCTTATGCATATTTCGGACGCTTTTATATTTCTCTATTCCTATACGAGTGTTTTTCCTATCGGTTTGTGTACCCGCAAGCCCGCGATTCTCCTGAATACTTTGAAAAATCACAGGTATCACACAAAAGAAATATATGAATTACTGGAAAAACGCTGTAAAGTAATTAATGTTTATAGCGGGCCGAGCAACAGATTTATGTTTGATGTCGGCGAGATGACAGAATATTTAAAAAGGAAACACGGCGAACCTGATATCGAACTCCTTGAGAAATACATGTTCCCGTCCAATTATAAAAAAATATGATACCCTACGGAAAACAGCTTATTGAGGAAGACGACCAGAATGCTGTAATGGAAGTCCTCAAATCCGACTTTATAACAACCGGCCCAAAAGTTACCGAATTTGAAGACGCCGTGAAAAAATTTACCGGCGCCTCCAATGGAGTGGCTGTATCCAGTGGCACCGCGGCCCTGCATTGCTCCATGTTTGCCATAGGAATAAAGCCCGGAGATGAAGTGATTGTCCCGGCTATGACTTTTGCCGCCAGTGCCAATGCGGTCCTTTACCAGGGCGGCACCCCGGTTTTTGCTGATGTCAATCCCGAAAATTTACTGATAGATCCTGAAAGCGCGGCTTCCCTCATAACCAGAAGGACAAAAGCCATACTGGCTGTGGATTATGCCGGACAGCCCTGTGATTATGATACACTCAGAAAAGTTACCGATGAAAACGGCATTTATCTTCTCTCTGATGCCTGTCATTCCCTGGGCGCCGAATACAAAGGCAGAAAAGCGGGAGTCCTCGCCGACATGACCTCTCTGAGTTTTCATCCCGTGAAGCAGATTACCACAGGCGAAGGCGGCATGGTACTCACTGATAATAAGGAATTCGCCGAAAAAATGTACCATTTCCGTAATCACGGTATTACCACGGATTACCGTCAGCGCGAAAAACTCCGCGCGTGGCATTATGAAATGACAGAACTCGGCTTTAATTACAGAATTACGGATTTTCAGTGCGCTCTCGGCATAAGCCAACTTGCCAAACTTGAAAAATGGGTACGAAGAAGACAGGAGATAGCCGCAATTTACGATAAAGCATTTTCTTCCATTAAAGAATATCTGGCCCCTTTGCCAAGCAGTCCTGATGTCAGCCACAGTTATCACCTTTATGTTATAAAAGTTAAAAATGCGAAACGCGATATACTTTTTCATGGACTCCGGAAAAAAGATATCGGCGTCAACGTGCATTATATACCTGTCCATCTTCACCCTTATTATCGAAGCATTTACGGAGATCTCAGAGGTTTATGTTATAATTCGGAGCAGGTTTACAAAGAAATCATATCTCTGCCTATTTATCCTCATCTTAAAAATTCGGAAATAGAATACGTTATAGATTGTATATATAAAATGGTGAAAAAATGACTCACCTTCCCAGGTATTAAGCTACGACCCAGCTTAATACCTGGGAAGGCGAATTCGGAAAAGAATATACTGACAGAAACAAGATTGAATGGAGTAAACGTGCCCCTTCTTTCGCCAAAATGCTTGAAGGCCTTCAGTTGAAAAATATTCTGGAAGTCGGCTGTAACAGAGGACACAATCTTGTCGCTCTGTCTGAAATATTTAAGGATGCGCTTCCCGGAATTACAGGCATTGAACCTAATGGCTACGCCATCGAAATAGCCAGAAAATCAAGTCCTCTTATAAGTGTTTTGAAAGCGGATGCCTTTAATATTCCTTTTAAGGATGGATATTTCGATCTGGCATTTACAGCTGGAGTGCTTATACATATATCTCTTAAAGACCTGCATCGCGCCATGAGGGAAATATATCGTGTCTCGGGAAAATATATCCTCGCTGTCGAATATTTTGCCGAAGAGGAGACTGAAATTCAGTACAGAGGTAGCACGGACCTTCTTTGGAAAAGAAATTTTCTCAAACATTATCAGCAGCTTTTTCCCGGCCTTAAGCTTGTTAAAAACGGCTACTGGGGAGAAAATGAGGGTTTTGACAGGACCACATGGTGGCTGATGGAAAAAACCGGTCATTTCAGCATGAATTCAAAGGATTTGGACTTAATAGTTTATGATTTTGACGGAGTTATGACGGATAATCGTGTCATACTCTCAGAGGACGGCAAGGAGTCCGTATCGGCAAACCGTTCCGATGGACTTGGCGTGGGGATAATAAGGCAGTTGAATGTGCCTCAGATTATCATCAGCACCGAAACAAATTCCGTTGTCAGAAAAAGGGCCGAAAAACTTAATATCGAAGTTATCAATGCCTGTAAGGACAAGAAAAAAGTCCTTGAAGATTACTGCCGTGAAAAAGGGTATAATTTAGGCAGGGTAGTTTATGTGGGAAATGACTTAAATGACCTTGAAGTAATGAAAACAGTCGGTTTCCCAGTTGCCCCCTCAGATGCTTATCCACAGATACTTTCTGTGGCTAAGTTTATTACCTCGGCCAAAGGCGGGCATGGAGTAGTCAGGGAATTGTCAGAATATATCAAATAATTAATGGGGAAAATATGAGCATTTTCATAATCGCGGAAATAGGTATAAATCATAATGGAAGTATGGACATCGCCAGGGATCTGATAAAAACCGCAAAGGAAGCCGGTTGTGATGCCGTCAAGTTTCAGAAACGCACTATAGATATTGTTTATTCAAAGGAGCTTCTCGACTCTCCAAGGCAAAGTCCGTGGGGAAATACCCAGAGAGCGCAAAAAGAAGCCCTCGAATTCGGCTTGGAGAAATATCAGGAAATAGACCGTTATTGCAAGGAGATCGGCATTGAGTGGTTCGTTTCCGCATGGGATGGGGAAAGTCAGAATTTCATCAGACAGTTTAATCTGAAATATAATAAAATCGCTTCGGCGATGATAGTTGATAAGAAATTTCTCGCTCAGGTAGCTTCAGAAGGCAAACACACTTTTATTTCTACAGGAATGAGCAAAGTAGAAGAAATAGGCGCCGCGGTTGAGATTTTTAAAAAGGCCGGATGTTCGTTTGAACTGATGCACTGTGTTTCGACTTATCCCATGGATGATGAAGACGCGAACCTTGGCGCCATACTCTCACTTAAGTCAAGATATAAATGTAATGTAGGCTATAGTGGTCATGAAGTCGGCCTTGCGGTTTCCTATGCTGCCGCCGCTCTCGGAATTTCTTCGCTTGAGCGCCATATCACCATAAACCGCGCGATGTACGGTTCAGACCAGGCGGCTTCGCTTGAACCTTCAGGTCTGCGTCAGCTTATCGGCGGTATACGCAAAATTGAAAAAGCCATGGGCAGTGGAGTGCTCGGTATTCAGCCCAAAGAAGTTCCGATAGCCAAAAAGCTCCGCGCTCATATCTGTCTGGAAGGCGATTGATATTTCATTCAAAGGAGTCTGAAAATGGATAAATCGATTGTCGCCGGATACCGGCACACTGGAATTATTGTTAAGGATATGAAAACGTCCCTTCATTTTTACAGGGACATACTCGGCTTGAAAGTTGTTCAGGAACTCGCCGATAACTCCGATTATATAAACACTATAACAGGAACGGAAAACTGTGATGCCCGTTTCTATAAAATGGACTGCGGGGACGGGACTATCCTGGAAATTCTTGAATACCGTAATTATCCTACTGAACTTATTCCGCAGGAAATTTACAATGTTGGAGCGGCCCATGTCGCTTTGAGAGTTCACAATGCTGAAGATGCTTACGAGAGGCTTCTCAAAGCTGGCGTAAAAGTATTGAGCAGACCGGTACTCTCCTCGGAAGGCATAGCAAAAGTATTTTTCTGTCTCGATCCGAATAACGTAAGGATTGAGATGGTTGAAATGATTGATAAAAAATAAAAAGGCGTCAAAATGAAAATATATGGAATTATTCCGGCGCGCGGAGGCTCCAAAGGTGTTCCGAATAAAAACATCAGACTACTTGGCGGTTATCCGCTTATAGCCTACAGTATCGCCGCCGGAAAACTTGCCTCTAAAATCGACCGCATAATAATTTCCACGGATTCCGAACAGATAGCTGAAATTTCCCGCCGTTTCGGTGCGGAAGTCCCTTTCATGCGGCCCGCTGAATTTGCTCAGGACCGCTCCCCTGACAGGGATTTCGTAGTACATGCCATAAAATGGTTTGAAGAGAAGGAAGCTTCCGCTCCGGATTATCTTGTGCATCTGAGGCCAACAACCCCCTTGAGGGACCCGTTGCTTATGGACAAAGCTATCGAAAATATGATGGAAAGCACTAAAGCCACTTCCCTGCGTTCCGCTCATCCATGTTCAGAATCTCCCTTTAAATGGTTTCTTCTCAAAGAAGATGGTTTCTGCACGGGGATAAATACTGATGACATGGACCTGCTCAATCAGCCGCGGCAGATGTTTCCCACGGTTTATATACCTGACGGATATGTCGATGTGCTGAAAACCGAATTCATCAGGGAGTCAAATACTATTCACGGTAAGCATGTGCTCGGTTTCATTTCCCCTTTCTGCCGTGAAGTCGATTCTCTCGAAGATTTCGAAGCGCTTGAATTTCAGATTAAGAAACATGGAAGCCCGCTTCTGGACTTCCTTAAAAATAATTTTTCACCTATGGAGTAATAAAATGGCCAGTTGGACTTTCAATATAAATCCCGTTGACGTTCCCAATGTAAACACAAAATACAGGAAAATAAATACAAAGCTCCCCGTTCCTGAGAGCCTTCCTCTGCTTGAAAAGCTGGACAAATACGAATCCGTTTCAATGCATGGGCAGATGCCCGTAGTATGGGATAAGGCAGAGGGTTTTAATGTTTATGACGCATGGGGCAATAAATGGATTGATTTTACAAGCACTATATTTGTAACCAACGCCGGACATGGCAATCCGAAAATAATAAAGGCGCTTAAGGGTGTCCTCGATAAACCTCTGCTTCATACATATACCTACGCTTCAAAAGAGCGCGTTGATTATCTCGAATATCTGATTAAAAACACCCCAAAGCAGTTCGAAAAAGCCTTTTTCCTCTCCGCAGGTACTGAGGCCACTGAATGCGCCTTGAAACTGATGAGATTGAAAGGGTACAAATCCGGTAAGAAAAAACCCGGCATAATAGCCGTTGAGGGAAACTGGCACGGCAGGACCATGGGCGCACAGATGATGGGGTTCAATCAGAAACAGAAAGAATGGATCGGTTATCTTGATCCGAACATAAATCACCTGCCTTTCCCTTATCCCTGGCGTAAAGAAGCGTCCTCAAATCCAGCGAAGTATTTCAGAGACAGTATCGAAGCCCTTATGAAAGAGAAAGGCATCTCTCCTGAAACAGACCTCTGCGGGTTCATGCTTGAAACTTTTCAAGGCTGGGGCGCGGTTTTCTATCCTCCTGAATTCATTCAGGAACTTGAAAAGTTTGCCAGAAAGCATGGTATGCTCATCGCCTTTGACGAAATGCAGGCCGGTTTCGGTCGTACGGGAAAGCTTTTCGGATACATGCACTACGGTGTGGAACCCGACCTCATTTGTTGCGGCAAAGGCATAAGCTCCAGTGTCCCGCTCTCCGCCGTGCTCGGCAGCCGTGAAGTAATGGACCTCCCTGAAATAGGTTCTATGAGCTCCACGCATTCAGCGAATCCCTTTGTATGCGCCGCCGGACTCGCAAATATGAAAGAAATCATTGAAGGCGGCCTCATAGAAAACTCCCGCAAACTCGGAGAGCTTTTCCATAAGAGACTTAATCAGATGAAAGACCGTTTTCCTAAACACATCTCATACATACAGGGAGTGGGCCTCCTTGCCGCTCTTATCTTCAATGACGAAAATGGAAATCCTCTTTCAGAACTTTGCAGCGTTATAAGTGAAACGTGTATGCGCCGCGGTCTGCTTGTGGTTCATACAGGGCGCGAATCCATTAAACTTGCTCCTCCGCTCATGATTACCGAGGAAGCTTTGCTTGAGGGACTTTCTGTCTTTGAGCAGACAATAGCCGATTCAATAAAAAAATAAGGGAATGACTGATATGGAAGCAAAAAACAGCAATTGGAGCGAAAAAGAAAAAGATTACGATAAGCTCAGAAGCGAATTTCTGCAGAACATAAATGTCGCGGATTATGTTGATCATCCACATCTTTTCGTCAGGAGACAGACTGTTACCGGGCATCTTACAAGGATAAATCTTTTTAATATGGCCCTTGACGTGAAGGGTTCTGTTGTGGAATGCGGCGTTCACAAAGGCGACAGCCTCATGCTTTATTATCATCTCTCAACAATACTGGAGCCTACAGCTTTCAACCGGAAAATTTACGGCTTTGACACCTTTGAAGGTTTCAGGTCTCTTTCCGATAAGGATTCAAAACAGCTGACTGAAAAAATGTTTTCCGACACTGACCATGATATCCTTAAGAAAGCCATTGAAATACAGGATATGAACCGTTTTGTTTCACATTTGCCTAAGTGTGAACTTGTAAAGGGCGATGCCATTCAGACAATCCCTGAATTCAAGAAAAAACACCCTGAACTCATAATCGCCCTTCTTTACCTGGATTTCGACATTTATAAGCCGACAAAAGTAGCAATAGAGGAATTTCTTCCGCTCGTTCCAAAAGGCGGCATTGTGGCTTTCGATGAATTGAACTGTTCGAAATGGGCCGGGGAAACCGAGGCTTTCAAGGAACTGCTTGCCATAAATAATGTGAGATTGCGGAAGTTCCCCTTTGACCCCTGGGTTTCATATTTTATAGTCGGAGAATAGCAGGTAGAGTACCTGCACTTTGCGGAAAAACTTTGTTTTTCCCGGGCACGAAGTACCATTTTTTATAACGTTTCGCGTCCGCTCATTTCATTGCGGCAGAAAAAGGATAAAATTATGCATGTAAATCTCAGCGCTTATGACGATGTCGAAAACCTTGACAGGTTTGATTCAAAATCATTCGCTTCATATTGCGATGGAAAGTTCGCGGGATGCGATAAGCATATCGCTTTCATTAAAAAGCATTGCGCTGGAAAATCCTGGACGGGAAAAGTCTGTGAAATAGGTTCAGGAAACAGCAAACTTCTCTACCGGCTTGAAAAGGAAGGGCTCCTGAAAGAAGGCTTCGGCTATGAAATAAGCCGTTCCCGGCACCTTTTCGCCGAAAAGTTCAAAGCCTACGTCAAAAGTACAAAAGTGGAAAACCGCAATAATGACATATTCAAAGCTCCGCCTCTGGAAAGCATGGATATCATCCTCATGGTGGATATCGTCTTCCAGCTTTTCGGTCCCCTTTTCCCAAGTGCTGAAGAAAATATAATTTCCTGGATTAAAAATTCCCTGAAGAAAAACGGTCTCCTCCTTATGGAGCTTATGGATTTCAATTATTTCCGGAAATGTATTGCGCTCTCAAAGGAAAAGGAATTCCGCTGGTGGGAAAAATTCCCTCCTCACGACCCCTTTGAGTTTGTCCTCGCTGAGATTTCCTTGGACAAAAATAAGGACATAGTCTGGAAAAAACAGTTTTTCAGGAGAAATTCCACGGAACGCTCCGATTTTGTGAATGTCATCAGGCCTTATTCTCCAAAGAAAATAACAGCTCTTTTGAAAAAGGCCGGTTTCAGCGCCGAGACTTTTCCGTATTGGAGGAAGAGCGGCGATATAGATGAAGGCGGATATTTAGTTCTTGCTAAGAAAAAATAGCAAGTCATTAAACCGTCAAATATCCGTTAATAAATATAATATAAACATTATAAATAGGATATAAACTATGAAATGTACAATATGCGGTAAGGATGATTTATCTGTCCTGAGTCGTACCCTGAGGAGGGGAAACGGCACTGTTTACTATTGCGAAGATTGCGACATGGGCCTTTTGGAGCCATGTTATAAGGACGCAAAGGAATATTATGACAAGGAATACCGCAAAAAATTCACGGATGATTTGAAGAAGCCGAGCTCCGACCCGGAAGAAATGTTCAAACTTCAATCCATGTTTCATACTGACAGGGTGGATATTGTCCGCAAGTACTTTGACAAAAAGAAGAACTTTCTGGAAATAGGTTGTTCAGCCGGACAGTTTCTGACGCATGTTTATAAGAAATTTTCCAAATATGTTGGAATAGAACTTGATACAAACTGCGCGGCCTTTATTGAAAAGAAATTCGGTGTCAAGGTATATACCGATGAGTTGGATAAATGCGATTTCAAAGGCAATAAATTTGATTATATAGCTTTCTATCAGGTACTTGAGCATACATCAAACCCGCTTCAATTTCTTGCTGATGTCAAAAAACTCTTGAAAAAGGATGGTAAAATATTTGTTGAAGTCCCAAACCTTTATGACCCTCTTCTGCATCTCTGGAAAGTCGAGTCCTATAAAGGATTTTACTATCATGAAGCACATACCCATTATTTCACGAAAAAAGCTCTTCAGAAACTCTTCAAGGCCGCGGGATTTAAAATCAACAAGATGTATTTTTTACAGGACTACAACCTCTACAATAATCTCTACTGGTATTTCAACAACGCTCCCCAGCCCGACTGTGTCTTCGGCCTCTCGAAGCCGCATATAGATTTTCAGGATGCTTATGAAAAAGTTTCACGCAAACTTAATAAACTCTTCCATGAAAGCGATGCAAAATACAAAAAAATCCTGGCTGAAAACGAACTTACTTCCAACATATTCATAACAGCGTCTGGAGAAAAATGAAAATACTCGGAGTAAGCGCTTTTTATCATGATTCGGCCGCCGCCCTTGTAGCGGACGGAGAAATCATTGCCGCCGCACAGGAAGAACGTTTTACTCGAGTGAAACATGATTTCCGTTTTCCCTCAAACGCGATAAAATTCTGTCTCGAATATGCCAAATCTTCCATGGCTGACATTGATTACGTGGTGTTTTATGACAAGCCCATGATGAAATTCGACAGGCTTCTCGAAACTTATATGACTTTCGCGCCGTCAGGCTTCAGTTCTTTTGCCAAAGCCATACCCCTCTGGCTCAAGCAAAAACTGAACATGCGCCGAGAAATAAAAAAACAGTTGGGATTGGATTTCAAGGGAAAAATAGTATTTACCGAACATCACGAATCACATGCCGCGAGCGCTTTTTATCCGTCGCCTTTTGAGGAAGCCGCCGTGCTGACCATTGACGGCGTAGGGGAATGGGCTTCCGCAAGCATAGGAAAAGGCTCCGGAAACAATCTTGAAATACTCAAGGAACTTCATTTTCCTCATTCGCTGGGGCTGCTTTATTCGGCGTTCACTTATTTTACTGGTTTCAAAGTCAATTCAGGTGAATACAAGCTCATGGGCCTCGCGCCTTACGGAAAACCTGTTTATGCCGATATAATAAAAAATTACCTCATGGACATAAAGGATGACGGTTCTATCTGGATGGACATGTCCTATTTCAACTACTGCCAGGGCCTGACCATGACCTCGGCCAAGTTCCATAAACTTTTCGGCGGTCATCCGCGCAAATCCGAAACAAATATAACTCAGCGTGAAATGGATATTGCCGCCTCTATTCAGGCCGTTACCGAAGAAGTCATGATAAAAATGGCGAAACACGCGAAAGAAATAACAGGTGCGAAATATCTCTGCCTTGCCGGAGGCGTCGCCCTCAATTGCGTTGGAAACGGTAAAATACTCCGGGAAAAGATTTTTGACGATATCTGGATACAGCCGGCAGCAGGCGATGCCGGAGGTGCTTTGGGCGCCGCTCTGTTTGTCCAGCATAAGCTTCTCCGCTGTGAACGCCGCGCCGATAATAAAAATGATTTTCAGAAAGGTTCTCTTTTAGGATGCCGTTTTACAACTTCTGAAATAACAGAATATCTCAATGGCGTCAAAGCTGATTACCATGTTTACGAAAAAGAGGAAGAGCTTGTCTCAACGGTCGCGAAAGCCATCGCGGAAGATAAAGTAATAGGATGGTTTGCAGGCAGAATGGAATTCGGCCCGCGCGCCTTGGGCGCCAGAAGCATTATCGGCGACGCGCGCAGCGAAAAAATGCAGGCCGTAATGAATCTGAAAATCAAATACAGAGAATCTTTCCGGCCCTTTGCCCCATGTGTGCTGAAAGAAGATGTAAACAAGTATTTTGAGCTTGACGAAGAATCTCCCTACATGCTGCTTGTGGCCCCGGTAAAAGAGGAATTGAGAGTGAAACTCAATGATGAACAGAGGGCCGTCATGCAGAATGACCCTGACCTCTGCAAAAGAGTCAATATTCCGCGCTCAACACTTCCAGCCATCACGCATATCGACTATTCGGCGAGAGTGCAGACTGTGGATAAAGCAAGGCACGGCGTTTTTTATGAACTCATTAAAAAGTTTAAAGAACTCAGCGGCTGTTCCGTCATCATAAATACCAGTTTCAATATCCGCGGAGAGCCGATTGTATGTTATCCGTCCGACGCCTTTAACTGTTTCATGAATACCGAAATGGATCTCCTCGTCCTCGAAAATGTCGTGCTTTTCAAGGAGGAACAGAAAAATATTCCTGCTGGAAATACCGAAAAATATAAACAATCATTCAAACTGGACTGATAACAATATGATTAATCCTTTTCTGCAGATAAACTGGATGCCGGACAATGCCGAAATAAAAAAATTTGGCCGTTCCATTCTGATCGGCCTGCTTATAATAGGCTTCCTGATTGGACTGTTTTCATTTTACAGAACGGGAGCGACGGCGTGGCGTCCAACGCTGATACTGCCGATGACAGGTATTATTGTTTTTATTCTTTCTTCGCTTGCTCCAAAAGCGGCATTGCCTCTCTATTATATCTGGTTCCTGATAGCGGCGTGTATCGGAATAGTTATATCAAATATCCTGCTTACCGCATTTTATTACCTGTTTTTTTCACCTTTCTCGGTTATAATACATAAACTCAGCGGTTATGATCCTCTCAAATTGAAGAAAAACATAGAGAGAAAAACCTATTGGTTTGAGCATAAACCGCGCAAGGATTTAAAATCTTATTATAAACAATACTGAAGGTAAGTTGATGACAAAAGAAAAAAAGAAATTTGAGGAGTTTTCCGATGAAAGTAATATTCTTTCCGAGTTTCTGGAGTTTCTGAAACATAATAAGAAATTTTGGATGCTTCCGATAATAATAATACTTCTCCTTTTCGGACTTCTGATAATTCTCGGCGGTACAAGTGCGGCTCCTTTCATTTATGCGCTCTTTTAATTTAAAGGATTTCGAATGTTTGAACTCAAAAATAAAGTCGTCGCAATAACAGGCGGGGCAGGACTTCTGGGAAGACAGCACGCCGAAGCTGTAGCTGAATTCGGGGCAAGTCCTATAATTCTCGATCTCTTCAAGGACAGAGCGGAAGCCGTAGCCGCGGATATTTCGAAAAAATATAAAGTCAACGCTTTCGGGACCGGACTGGACATTACCAGTGAAGGAGACGTTGAAAAATGCTGTGAAATTATATTAAAGAAATACGGCAAAATCGACGTTCTCATAAACAACGCCGCGAACAATCCGAAAATGGAGACAAAGGGTTCAAAAAACTTCTCGAGGCTCGAAAATTTCGATCTCAAAATATGGGAACAGGATATTGCCGTCGGCTTGACGGGGGCTTTTCTATGTTCGAAGTATTTCGGGCACACGATATCAAAAAATCCTGAAGGCGGTTCCATAATAAATATTTCTTCCGATCTGGGAATAATAGCTCCCGATCAGCGCCTCTATAGAAAAGAAGGCCTGCCTGAAGATGAACAGCCCGTCAAACCAGTTACTTATTCAGTTGTCAAGACAGGCCTTATTGGTCTGACCCGTTATATCGCCACCTACTGGGCTGATAAAAATGTCCGCTGCAACGCGATATGTCCCGGCGGAGTTTATAATAATCAGCCTGAAGATTTCGTTGACAAACTTACAAAGCTCATTCCTTTGAGGCGTATGGCAAAACTTGGTGAATACAAGGGAACTATTGTTTTCCTCTGTTCCGATGCCGCAAGCTATATGAACGGAGCCATCCTATCCATAGATGGCGGCAGGACCGCCTGGTAAATTTTTTCGTGTCCGCAATATTTGCAAATTGGTACTATAGCAGTCTGGCGGTCTGAAAACTTTCAAAAATTGGGCCTAATACTATCAAAAATATAATAGTTGCAAATGAAAGCAACATTATAATTACTCAAACGTATTTTTTAACTATGAGGACTGAATTTATACCGAGCATGCCGAAGGAATTATTGAGGATATAATTTAATTTTTCGGCCTTGATCGGGGTTTTCATTACGAGATTGGGCATATCGCATTCGGGGTCGAGATTGTCGATGTTCATGCAGGGATGAATGATGTTGTCCTGAAATGAGGGAATGTTTCCGGCTAATTCAAGGGCACCGGCGGCGCCCATTGCATGGCCTATGAAGCCCTTGGTGTTATTGATATACGGAGCTTGGGAAGTGTTGGCGAAAACTTTTCTGATGGCTACGCATTCCTGAACGTCGCCAGCTTTTGTGGAAGTGGCGTGCGAATTTATCAAGTCTATGTCTTCAGGTTTGAGAGAGCCTTTTTTCAAAGCCGCTTCTATGCATTCGGCCTGTCTGTCGTAATTCGGCAACACTGGATTTGTGGCGTCTGAATTTATCGCGTATCCCGCTATTTCGGCATAGATTTGAGCACCGCGTTTCAGGGCATCGCTCAATCTTTCAAGGACAAAAAGGCAGCCTCCTTCGGAAACCACAATGCCGTTTCTATCCCTGTCAAAAGGCCTGCTGGCCTTCGCCGGGTCGCTGTGTGAAGCCAGAGCACCCTGGCTCTTAAAACTCGCGAATATGCCGAAAGTATGGATGCTTTCAGATATTCCCCCGGCCAGGGCCACGTCAACTTCGTTCAGAAGAAGCTGCTGTACTCCCTGTATGATACCGGCATTGCCTGCGGCACAGGCCGCGCCTATCGTGTAATGAGGCCCTGTAATTCCAACGTTTATAGTTACTTCTCCGGCGGGATTGTTGGATATGGACCTGGGGTTATGGTGATGTGTCCAGAATTTTATATCATAATTGAACTGGCTGATATTGTAAACTTCATTTTCGGTTTCGACATTGCCGTGTTCGGTTATTCCTATGTATATTCCTGTTCTGGAGCTGTTTTCGGCGCTGATTTTTATCCCGGCATCCTGCAGGGCTTCATTGGCGCAGTATATGGAAATGGAACCGGCGCGCGTCCCCACCCTCAATGTTTTTTTGTTCTGATAGCGCAGGACATCAAAATCGCATATTCCCGCATGTACCTGTCCTATGTAACGGTGTTCCATGTTTTTTACGCCTGAAACAGAACTGAGCAGATTATTTCTGAATTCAGCAAGGCTGTTTCCGTTAGGTGAAGTCAAGCCGATACCGGTTATTACTATTCTTTCATTGGCCGAAAACATTGCAACACTTTCCTTTAAGGCATATATTTACGATACATTCTTAATAACAATATTAAAACTTTAAAAATTACGGCTTAAATTAAAATAATCAAATTGAATTACGAACTATGGTAAATTTATGATTGTAGGAATAGGTACCGATATAGCCAGGATAGCAAGAATAAGAGAAGCCATCGAAAGACACGCCGGGGCGTTCCTGTCTCATATTTTCACGGAAGAGGAGCAGGCCGAGGCGGACGGCAGAAAAAGTCTTGAACAGTATTATGCCGGAAGATGGGCCGGAAAAGAAGCCCTTTCAAAGGCGCTCGGCTGCGGAATAGGCGAAAAATGTCTCTGGTTGGATATAAACATCATGAATAACCCCGACGGCCAACCCCAGATTTTTCTTTCCGGCAAAACCGCCGAGACTGCCGCAAAACTTTCCGTCAAAAATATCCATATTTCCATAAGCCATGAAAAAAAATACGCGTGTTCCACTGTAGTCCTCGAAAGTTAAAATAATGAATATTATTGCTTTCATACCGAGAAGACTGGATTATTTCAATGAAGTTGTGAGTAAGCTTTCCTCCCCTGATTTTGAAGTCCTGCCGCTTTACTTTTATGAATTACTTCCTAAATTTGATAAAAACCGGGCCTTTGAAGAACTGGGCATTTTCTGGGATAAACTTTTTTCATCTTCGCGTTACGATGCTCTTTGGTCCTACAATCTCCCAGATGAATTAACCATCTTCAAATGCAGACAATACGGGGTGCCGGCCCTTATCCAGGAATTTTACGGGCATTTTCCTGAAAGGCTTCCCGCAGTAGTCCCCATGGACATGGATTTAGTTAAACATTATGGGAAAAGCACCGAAGAAAACAAGAAGTCAAAAGGGGGAAAAAGCTCCCCGATTGTAACTATAGCCCTCGGTATTGTTCCATATTCTGACGGATATACAATTTCTTCAACCATAACCAGTAATAAAACTGACGGAAAAGTGCCTATAAGTTCTTTCTGGAAAAATGACGGATTAATTTTATCTAATTTAAATTTCATTGCTTCAATATTTACTATTTTTGAGAATACTCCTGAACTTTCAGCCTGCGTTCTCAAAGTCCGCATACATCCGAAATATCCCGATTTATTTGTCAATGAAATCAATTACGTCCAGAAACTGGATAATCCGCGCATAAGCATAGACGATTCCGCTGATATTTCCCAATCTCTGGAAAGTTCCGATATCGTGATATGCATTGATTCAAACTTCGGTTTTGACGCCATCCGCGCAGGGTGTGAGGTAATCACTTACGGCGGAAAGGCCTTTTACGGGAATCCCCAGTTAAGTTCTTCTCCGAACGGCGCGGCTGAATTTCAGAAAAGTCTGATTGAGGCAGTCAATAAGATAAGAAACATCGGCAAAACACGAAAGCCTTTTATGGACTCATTTATAAGTGACCTGAAAAACAGCATGTCCTGTCCTTGTGAAAAACCTTATGATATCGAAAAAATTAAAAATTCAATTAATTATGCCCTTTCAATTCCTCTGATAAGGATGGGAAAAACATGAGTGATGAATTTAAAGTCGATATCGCGTCCATTCCTCTGAACAGGGCCCCGGGGATAAGCGCATTCATGAGGGTACGCAATGAAGGCGAATTCCTGGAACAGGCCATTGAAACGCATCTCCCGTATTTTGACGAATTCGTAATTGTCTATAACAGATGCACTGACAACAGCGAAGAAATCATCAGAGAATTTGCCGCCAAATCGGATAAAATAAAGGCTTACCATTATTTGCCCCACGTTTATCCGCAGGGTTCGTCAAAACATTATGAGCTTCCGCAGGATTCCGTTCACAGCTTTGTGAATTATTCAAATTACGCCCTTTCAAAGACCACAAAAACAATATGCACTAAAATCGACGCTGATCATATCGCTGTGGCGCCGAGAATAAAATTCCTCATTGACGGTCTCAGAAAAGGTTTTCTGGGGGAAAAGGATTTTCTTCTTTTCAGCGGTATAAATCTTTGGCGCGAAGAAAACAAAATGCTTGTAAAAAAGGATATGTCTTTTTCACCTATTACCGGGGACATAGGTTTTTTTCATGTCGGGCCGGATATTTATTTTATCAGGGTGGAGCAGGGAGAGACATTGAAGATAAAATATGATAAATCATATCGGGTTATAAACGGCGGCCTGATGTATTTCCATATGAAAGGCGCTAAAAAAGACAGAGGCATTACCAATTACGACTTAGACGAAAACCCCCAGTCATATTACGTTCCGGTAGTGGAGAGTGAATGGCAGAATCAGGAAGCGCTAAGTTTTAATGAATTTGTAAGTCTGCATCCCGAATTTCCGGAATTGAAGGAATTCTGCGACCCGAATGATCTGATAATCCTTGACAATTAAATTTTGCTATAATAATATTCAACATGAAAGTAAAATATGAAAAAGCTGGACGTTAAATCAAAATCCATAAAATGGATTAATGCTCTTGAATTGGAAACTACCGAGAGAGGCGGAATAATTCCACTCCGTTATAAAAAGTCCGAAATCAGCCGTATGGATAAAATGATACCAATCGCCAGAATGAGCACAAGCATTGAACTTCAAGTTCAGGGACGCTTCAGAAAGATTGAGATAACGCTTAGGCTTGTCAATTCCGATGGCTTCGGATTTGCCGGGGAATGGCGTTGGGGGCATTTTAAAGTTCTCCCTCACTGGCGTCTCGAAAATGATTTTACCAAAATACAGAAACTTTCAGCCGGACTCCCGCCCGCCCCGGAAAAAAATTGTCCTCTCCGCCTGCTGCTTCCTACTCACTGTGAAATTGAATTCCTCGAAATTCATACGGATGAAACTCCTGATGAAGATTTCAAAACTTATGATTATTCTCAAATTCCGGGAGCGAAAGCTTTGAGATGGCTCGTTTACGGGGATTCCATAACGCAGGGCGCAAACTGTTCGACACCCTCAAATACCTGGGTTGATATAGTATCAAGAAAACTGGGTCTCAAAACAACCAATATAGCCATAGGCGGACATGGCAGGGCCGAACTGGTGATTGCAGAAGCAATAGCGGCGAGAAATGATTTTGACATGCTCTCACTGCACATGGGCGCTAACGCCCTCAACGAGATGGAATTTGCCGAACGGCTTAAAAAATTCATACTGATAATAAGGGAAAAACATCCCTCTGAAAAAATATTTGTCGCGACCCCTATAATTCATATACCTGAAAACTTTTTTGATTCCATTTCGGATAAATTGAGAGACACACGCTTGAGGATGGGAAAATCAGTCATGGAATTGCAGAATTCGGGAGATGAAAATCTTCACTTGTTGGATGGCAATAAAATTTTAGGGGACACACGGGGTATGCTCAGGGACATGGTGCATCTGGATGATTTCGGCATGTCACGTTATGCGGGAAACCTGATGAAATTGATGGCACCGTTTTTAAAATAATGCCGGAAGGCAATAAAAATATGACACCCAGATTAAGCATACAGATAACTCTTCATAACCGTGTCAGGTTTATAAGAGCTTCCCTGCTCTCGGCCCTTAACTGCGGATATGACGACAGTGAAATAATCGTTTTCGACGACGCCTCTTCCGACGGTTCCGGCGAAGAAGTGAAACGCCTTGCAGTGGAATATCCCGGGAAAATACACTATGTCCGCTCTGAGAAAAACATAGGCTGTGCCGGAGGCAGGGCGGCAATGGTCGATATGACGAAAGCTGATTACATACTGGTGCTTGATGATGACGATATTCTTCTACCCTTTGATATTGCCGGCCAGATTGAATTGCTTGACAGAAATCCGGGTTTCGCGGTCTCTTACGGCAAAACATTTGTGGTAGATGAATGTCTTAAACCGCTGAATTCCTCGATGGGCGGCAACTACAGCCGTTTCATACTTGCGTACAATACGCCTGTAACGCATCCCGCCGCGATAATAAGGAGAAGCGATATTCTTGAAGCTGGAAATTACAGGCTCGCCGGGGATTCCATAAAGGCTGTCGCTGAAGATCTTTATCTGTGGTTTAATCTTTCGCTGAAAAAAGATTTTCACTTTGATAACAAGTTCCGCCTGCTTTACAGACAGCACGCCTCCCAGACAACCTTAAAAGAAAATGCCTATATGGAAGCCGCTAATTTCATACATAAAAAAATAATAGAGGCAAATAAAGATATCTACGATCGGATAATCTCCGGTAAAATCGATATCGCGCCGCATGAAAGTAAAACAGTTCTCTTGATACTTGCGATCATCAGCCGCTATATGCCGTCCTCTTCATCCGGGAGGTTGCAGATATTGAATACCGCCGAATCAATAGCCCCTAACGATTACGGGGTAAACGCCGTCAAGTTTGAATACTTTTTTAAAACCGGAAATTATCCCGCCGCGATGACCGAAGCAGAAAAAATGCTCGAAAAATACGGCGCGGATATTTATATACGAAAACTCAGCCTTGAAAAAATCATCCGTGTCTGCGAAAAAACCGGGACCGATACCACAGAAATCAGAAAACAGACAAGCTTCCTGAATTACGAATACTCGCACTTTGATTTATCCAAAATCTCTCTGAAAGAAGAATAATCGTTTACTTATTCTTTATCATTTTTATTCAGGTATTCTATTCTTTTCGCGCGCTGTTCCATGAGTTTTTTCATGGTTTCGTCATCGACAAGAACGTAGTTCGAACCGTCTTTTTTAATGCCCGGGTAATTATTGAAATAATGCTCATAGCGGTTTCCGGGGGACGTTTTGGAAGCAAGTTTGTAAAGGGCAAGCATAGTTCCTGCGGCTTTCGGGTCTTTCAGGTTTCCGAGGGCGTTAATGTAGCTCTGGCGAAAATTATCATTGGATGAAGCGAACTCAGCCCACGGCAGAATTAGGTCCGTCATTCTCCAGTCGGCGTTATTTCTTATTCTCTCAAGAACAGCCTGACACGGCTCTGTATTGTATTCAGGATCGCCGATGGTTTTTATTATTTTTTCCCATGAAGCAATACTTAGAGTTCTGCGGTCGGCAACCTGATAAATGAGTTCTCTTTTCCTGTAGGGTTCTGAAGCCGTCATTATACCTTTGCATACCAGTTCCACGCCTTTTGCCTGGTTGAATTTGCAAATAAGCCCTATGAGACAATTGCGGACATATCTGTTGTTATTATAGTCATTGTCATCAATGCTTGAGAGAGCTTTCTCAATAAGCGGCAGGTCTTCTTTCAGAAGGATATTCCGGTCCCGGTTCTGAAGAATATTCATCATGGAATTTATGCGCTGGGAATCGCAACTCTCAAGCCTTTTTATTACAATATCACGGAGTTTTTTGCTCTGCATGTTTGAGAGAGCGTCCATAGCTGAATAACATCTGTTTTGAGGGCCATTGTTTACAATGTCAATCAATGCGGCTTCAGCTTTTTCCCCGCCTAGATAGCCGAGTATCTGCACTGCCTGCGATGAGGTATTTTCAGGGCCGTTGCGCACCAGAAGAAGGGCCGCGTCAACGAGCCTGTCCTTTTGCATTTCGGTGTTTTCAAGGGAGAAACTTTTATTCAGTTCGTTTATATTCGTCCGCAACGCCGCAATATCGGCGTTCTGCTTTTCAAGAGCAGCCTTAATTTCATCAAGTTCTTTACTCTTGCCCTGACTCATACATCCGGCAATCAGCATCAGGGCCGAAATCGCGATCAATATTCTCTTCATCATAAACAACCCCTTTCCGTTTTGGTTTATTTTTTAATTTCCTTTTTTCTTATCTATTTCATTCAGATATTCTATTTTCTCTGCGCGTTTTTCCATAAGCTTTTTCATGGTTTCATCATCGACCAGAACATATTTTGAGCCATCTTTCTTTATACCGGGATAATTGTCGAGACAGGAATTATAAGGCTGGGAATTGCCGCAGAGGGAAAGAAGCGTTTTGGCCGCTTTAGGGTCTTTCAGGCGGGAAAGTATCTTGACATAGTTTTCATAGTAACTGAGTTTGGGAGGCAAAAGCGTAAGATTAATCAGTTTTATTATGAGATTCGTCATCCTCCAATCACCGGAGGCCGCCATTCTCAGGACAATTTCATACAGGGCTTTTCTGTTGTCCTGCGGAGAGCCGACGGCGGCTGTTATTTTTTCCCAGGAGACAACGCTTAGAGACAATTTTTGGCCGAGTCCGCTGATAAGTTTTCTCTTTTCTTCAGGAATGGAAGTTTCGGATAATTTTTTGCATAGAAGTTCAACTCCCTTTTTCTCATCCAGCTCACATATCATTCTTATAAAAATACTTCGTAAATATCCGCTGTTGCCAGATGCCGTTTTATCAAGGCCGGAAAGAAGTTTTTCCATCAGAGGAATATCTTCTTTTTGAAAAATATTATTTGAGGAATCTCGAAACAGAGCAGTTAACGCGTTTATTTTTTTAAAATCCAGTTCCGGTTTTGAGAGTTCTTCCATAATAATTTCGCGGAGCTTTCCGCTTTTCATATTTTTAAGGGCATATAAAGCGGCTCTATATTTGCGCTCTGTACTGTTTTTCGCGATATCCAGCAATACGGCTTCGGCTTTTTCTCCGCCCAGAGCGCCAAGTATTTGTATGGCCTGATTTGAACATTTATCAGGGCAGTTGCGCACTAAAAGTATTGCGTCATCAAGCATTTTTTCTTTACGCAGTTCGGCGATATTTTCAGGGGACGTGTCGAATTTTTCCAATTCAATACGCAGTGCGCTTATTTCGGCATTTTGTTTTTCGAGGTTTGCGCGGATTTCAGTAATTTCTTTATCATCGTGGCTGACGCATCCCGCAAGTATTATCAGGACTGAAATTGCAAACAACGCTGTTTTCATAAAAAACCTCTTTGTTACAATGGACAATACCATAGCATATTTTTGGAAAAAAACTCTTCTTTTCAGAAATTTCTAAAATAGTATTCGACGGCTTCCCTGATGTCGGCTACTACTGTTATGTCTTTTGTATCCTGAGATGAAATCTGGTCTTCGCCATGTCCGGTTCTTACCATAATACCAACATGGCATCCGGCGTTTTCGGCAGCCTTTATGTCGCTGATTTTATCGCCTATCATAAACGATTTGGAAAGGTCTATGGAATGTTCTTTCGCCGCCCTGATAATCATGCCGGGGCGCGGTTTACGGCAGTCGCAGTTTTTTCTGTATTCGGGTACGATCCCGTCAGGGTGATGCGGACAGTTGTAATATCCGTCGATTTTTAATTCTTTTTCTTTCAGGAGTTCGTCAATTCTATCCTGGATTTTACTAATATTCTCTTCTTTGAAGTATCCTCTGGCAACCCCGGACTGGTTCGATATGACAATGCAGAGATAACCTTTTTCCCTGAGTTTTTTCAAGGCACTGAAGACAGCTGGGATGATTTTGACCTGTTCCGGAGATTTTATATAATTGACTTCTTCTATCAGGACTCCGTCCCTGTCAAGAAAACAAGCTTTTTTCATCTTTATCAGTAATACTTCACTTTTTAATTTTTTAAAAAATTCCAGGATCTCTGAACAGTTCAGGATTTTTAATATTCTGCAAAATTTTATTTTTAAGTTCTTCCTGACTTTTAATATCTTTTGAGATAAGCGAATTGTTAAGTATTTTTATTTCAAGGGTATTATTTTTGAGATTAGCAGAGATGATATGATATTTTCTGTCTTTATCTTCAAGCGGTCCCTTGTTGGTGCCGACCCATTGTATCTGAACGGCATTCATATCGCCGATTTTGATGGGATATCCCCTGAAATACAGGGCATCGGTATCATTTGAATATACTGCGAGATATTCAGTGTCGGAATATTTAAGGACAAGTATTTTTATTTTATCTTTGTCTTTTTCGTTATCGGGGATTTTTTCCCAAATACCCATCAGCGCGTTGTCCAGAGGGAGACCCGGTTTTCCGGCGGGAACGCTGTATTCGCATCCACAGAGAAACACGAAAGTAAAAAACATTGCTGAGAAGAGAGTTAAATTCCGCATTGAAACGCTCCTTTTTTTAATTTTGATATCAGCTAATTTACTTTTTACACCGGTTGTACTGAATTTAAATCTGATTTCAGAAAAGTCCGGGGATATTTATACCGCCTGTAAGTTTGGAGACTTCGGACTGGTACTTTGCCTTTACATTTATAAGCGCGTTGTTCACGGTTTCCTGAATAAGTCCTTCGAGGAGTTCGGGGTTATTTTTGTCAATCGCGTCGGGACTGATGCTTATCCTGCTGATTGTAAAGTCGCCTTTGACTGTGACTTCCACAAGCCCTTCGGGGCTTTTGGCTGAAGCCTCTACGGAAGCCATTTCCGATTGAACTTTCTTGAAATTATTCTGAAGCTCTTTAGCCTTCTTTATCATTCCCATCATATCGCCCAGATTTCCAAACATATTATAAGATCCTTATTTTAACTTACTTTAAAAGTAAGCAATTAATAATAAAATTCCACCCCGCTCCAACTGCAAACAAAGTTGAGCGAAGAATATAAACGGGACTTCATTCCCCTTCGCAAACGCAGTTGAGCGAAGAGTATAAATGGGACTTCGTCCCTTACCCGTGGTGAACATCCACTATCTGACCATCGAACAAATCCATTACGGTTTGAACAAACTGGTTTTTTTCAACTCTCTTTTTAGCCTCTGCCAACTTTTCAGTATTATTGTGATGCGTTTCATGAGCGCCTTCGGAAACTTCTATTTTGATTGAAGCGTCGCGGTCTCCTGAAAGATTTTTTAAACGTACAGTCAGAAGCGGCAATTCAGCGTTAATGGCATCGAAATGTTCTTTTTCATATTCCTCATCAAAAGACACAGTCAGCACTGAGTTTTCAAAGGATATGGCGGCGCCTTCAAGCATGTATTCTTTAAGCGTCGGTTTTTTCAGATGCGCGTCGGCGTCGGCAATGAGTGAGCGCCACAAATTTTCAGGGGATGGTTTTTCCTTAGGCGTGATATTTTTACTGTGGCCTTTTTTTATTTCAGACGTCTCTTCCGGCTTTTTTGTTTCCTCAAGGAGGGGAAGAGAAGATTCAAGGGATGGGCTTTTCGTTTCTTCTGCTTCTGTTGAGCTGTATTCTTCTTCATCGGTATCGTCAGTTATTGCATTTTGTGTTTCAACGGCGGGAATTATTTCAGGTTCCGCTTTCGGAACTTCCTGCTCAGGTATTGGCATTGCCGTTTCCATTTTCGGCGCTTCTTTTTCGACCGCCGCCGCTTCTTCCAGTTTGGGAGCTTCGACTGCCGCTGCTGTTGTTTCAGGAGGAGGCTTTGGGATTTCCGCAAGCTTTTCAGGAACAGGCAGGGCAACAGTTTTTTCCTCCACGTGGGGTGACGGCAGCTGAATGTTTTCGTTTCTGCGTATCTGGTTTAATCTTTCGATGAGGTCTTCTATCTGTACCGCGTGTGATACGCGCATTGCCTTCAGTATTATTGTTTCAAGGAAAACCTGCTTATTGAGGGCATCGTGGAGGTATCGGCCCACAGGGGAAAGGTTTTCCAGAAGCCGCTGTATCACATCAGGTTTGATGTTCTGTCCAAGGCGCTTGAAACGCGCTATACTCTCTTCTCCGTCTTCAAGTATCACATCGGGATTGCTGAAAAGTTTGCATAGCTGTATGCCCCGCAGAAAGGAGAGCAGTTCGTTGAAAAGGGTTTCAAGGTTTTTTCCCTTCAAAGCCAGGTTGTGTATGTTTGAAATAAGTTCCGCTTTATCATTCGTAAGGGTGGCCTTTACGAGGGCTTCCATGTCGCTGGACGATGTCAGGCCGAAAAGAGAGAGGACATGTTCATCGGATATTCCTGAAGAAGTACTCGCACTGAAAAATGAAATCATCTGGTCCAGCAGGGATTGAGCATCCCTCATGCCGCCGTCGGCAGCCCTTGCGATGGCTTCCAGAGCGGTATCGGAGATTTTGAAATTTTCAGCGGTTGATATCTGCCTGAGCCTTTCGACAATCAGTTTAGGCGGTATCCTCCGGAGGTCAAAGCGCTGACAACGTGAAACTATCGTAGGCAGTACCTTGTGTGCTTCAGTTGTGGCAAAAATGAATTTTGCGTGTGCCGGAGGCTCTTCCACGGTTTTCAGAAAAGCATTCCAGGCGCCGGCCGTAAGCATGTGCACTTCGTCGATTATATATATTTTGTACTTGCTTTTAACTGGGGAAAACATGACTTCATCGCAAAGGGTCCTGATGCTCTGCACCGAGTTCTGGCTTGCCGCGTCAATTTCGATAACGTCGATATTGCTTCCATCGGCTATGGAAACGCAGGAGGAACATTTACAGCAGGGTTCTCCGTCAAGAGGATTGGTGCAATTGAGGGCCTTGGCGAAAATCCTGGCGCTGGTTGTCTTACCTATTCCGCGCGGACCTACAAAAAGATACGCATGCGCGGTGCGTTTCTGCATAATCTCATTTTTAAGGGTCCTGGTTATATGTTCCTGGCCGATAACATCTGAAAATTTCTGCGGGCGCCATTTTCTGGCTATTACCTGATATTCATTCATTCTTACCTCAAAAAGCAGTCTGGAGATTAGAGTTTTACTTCGTTCAGCAGTTCACCTAAATTTCCAAATTTTCCATCTGGGGCTTTTTTAGCTTCCGTGCCTAACGCGTTCTTCTGTATCTGGAATATTTCATCAAGTCCGTTTTTTGCCAGTAAAAGCATCTTGTCGAGTTCTTCCTTTGAGAATGGATTTTCCTCTGCCGTGCCTTGAACCTCGACAAATTTTCCCGATTCCGTCATTACTACATTCATATCTACTTCGGCGGCGGAGTCTTCCTCATAACACAAATCGAGAAGCGGTTCTCCCTTGAGGATGCCTACGCTTACGGCGGCAACACTTTCCCGCATGGGAGACACTGAAATCCTCTTTTCATCTATCATTCTCTGGAAAGCCATCTGAAGAGCTATCGATGCCCCGCATATGCTGGCGCAGCGTGTGCCTCCGTCCGCATCTATCACATCGCAGTCTATGTATATTGTATTTGTGCCGAGCGCCCTCAAATCTATTACTGAACGGAAGCTTCTTCCTATGAGCCGCTGAATTTCCATTGTCCTGCCGCCCTGCTTGCCCTGAGTAGCCTCGCGCCTCATCCTGTCCTGTGTCGACGAAGGGAGCATACCGTATTCGGAAGTAACCCAGCCGCCGGGAACGTTCTGTGCCCTCATCCACGGAGGAACGCCTGTTTCGAGCGCGACGGAACAAATAACTTTTGTGCCGCCAACCTCAATCAGAACCGAAGCAATCGGATGGTTCAGAAAATTCTTAGTTACTTTTATTTTTCTGAGCTGTTCGGGCTTTCTGCCGTCAAATCTTTTCATCAATACCGATATCCTGTTTACTGAAAATGTTAATTATTATAGAAGCCGCCGCCGACTGCCAGAGAAGCCTACGGCACCTGGTCTTATTGTATGTGGCTGCTTGGTTCCCCATCTGACCCGTTAACAGAAGGCCAGCGCATAAGTTCCAACAGCCGGCGACGATGAAAAAGCTATTCCGAAACAGCGCTTTTCCTGCCGTTCTTCTGAACCTTACAGGGGTTTGAAAAATATTCAAGGAGGAGGTTCAGTTCAGTTCTAAGATTTTTTCTTTCGATGATTCTGTCGATAAGGCCCTTTTTCATGAGAAATTCAGAAGTCTGGAAACCTTCCGGAAGTTTTGCCTGAGTGGTATCCTTTATCACGCGCGGCCCGGCAAAGCCTATAAGAGCTTCAGGCTCAGCGACTATCAGATCGCCGAGAGAGGCAAAACTGGCTGTAACGCCGGCTGTGGTAGGATGCGTCATAATGACGATATAGAGTAAACCTGCTTCGGCATGCCTGGAGAGAGCGCCGCTGGTTTTGGCCATCTGCATCAGGCTTATCATGGCTTCCTGCATACGGGCCCCCCCGCTGGCGGTAACTATTACCAGCGGGAGCTTCCGTTCTGTCGCCAATTCCGTGATCCTTGTTACTTTTTCGCCTACGACCGCTCCGAGGCTTGCCCCTACAAAACGGAAATCCATGACACCTAGAGCAAATTCCCGGGAATTGAGCTTGGCTGTTCCGCAAAGAATGGCGTCTTTCATGCCGGTTTTCTTTTTCGCGGCCTCAAGCTTTTCAGTATAATGTTCAAATCCCAGCGTATCAACGGATATCAGGTTAGCGTCAACTTCAGTGAAAGAGCCTTCATCTGTTAACAGCTTGACGCGTTCGGCGGCAGTCATCGGATAATGATAAGAACAGCGGGGACATACGTTCAGGTTTTCCTCTTTTTGTTTCGCGAATATTATCTCATCACACTTTGTGCATTTTTCCCAGAGGCCATGCGGTATGTCTTTTTTCTTCTGATGATGCACAGGCGTTCCAGGGTGCAGTGTCGAATACTTTGATTTTCTGCTGAATAAAGCTGCCATTATTAATATTCCTTCCTTTTCATCGAGAATAAAATCATCATGTCTTTATAATATCACCGGCAAGCTGTAATATCTATTCTTTTCTCTGTGATTTCAAGAGCATGGCTTCAAAGAGCGGATTTGACGCGTTCTGTATATATGACTCGTTTGCTTCCAATACTTTACCCGTCCTGAGAAGGGTTACAACCGCATAAAATTTCCCGAATTCGGTCCCTTCAGCTTCCAGCCGGTTGAGTTTTTCGGACATGGAAAGGTCATTGTTTCTTACTATGGTCTGTTCTCCTTCTACATCCTGAATTATTATACCGTTCAGATTTACCTCAACCAGCTTACCTTTTATTTCAGCTTTTCCGAGAGAGGTCTTTATTGTAATGGTATTTCCTTTTTGATTCTCAAAAGACGCCGCTATCATGCCGTCAGCGTCTTTCAGTTTCAGCACAATGCTTATTATGTTTTCGATAAGTTTCCGTTGAGATTTTAATTCTTCTTTATTTTTTGCCAGGATAAGGCCTTCAGCGGCAGCACTGGTATTACCCTCAAGAAGATACTCCGCAGTCTCCCGCATGACTTTTGTAAATTTGTCAACTTTTGCTTCCGGAGCGTCTTCCGCGAAATCTCTTTCAGTATCCTTCCGAATGGAAAGTTTCATTTTCTCAACTTCATCATTGAATTCCTTTTCACAACCTGTTCCCACCAGGGAATCTTTAAGCTTATCAATATAAACATCCATAATTTCAGGTCTGTCCTGGGCCTTTTTTATAACGTATCTGGCTTTTACCAGAGCGTCCCGGAGAGATCGTTTTACTTTATCCTCCCGTTCCCGCGTTTTTTGCGCCTGTGCGGCAGCCAGCTTTGTCTGCGCCTGTTTCTGTTCCTGTTCAATTCTTCTCTGAGCTTCAATTTTCTTGAGTTTCTTATATTCAGACGCTTTTATAAGGAGATAAGAGCCAAAACCTAAAATTGAAAGCAGTATTATGAGAATAGCTATTGTACTTTTCCGGAAAAAAGGCCATACTTTCCCTGCGTCAGTATTTTTTGCGTTATAAATTCCAGTCTTGTTTAGAGGGCTCAAATTTATTCCGGTAGCATATTTGGCCTCAACAGCTCCCTGTTTTTCGTGAGAGGGTTTAAATGTTTTCCATTTTTTCTTCGGATAATGTTCAGAGTCTTGTTCTTCTTCCCTTTTTTTCTTAGGCGGCAGCTTTATGGCCGGGATTGTCTCGGTATCGGGAGATGAAATTGCGCGCACATTTTCAAGGACTTCCTTCCAGTTCATGAAACGCTCATCCCGGTCGCAGGCGGTCATTTTAGCGATAATAGTTACCACTGTTTCAGAAAGCCCCGGCACTGCATTTTTCAGTGATTGCGTAATAAACGACTTATTTTTTTTCTGGATTGCTCCTGATAATTTTTCAGAGTCAGGACATTGTCCCGCGAGCAGGCGGTAGAACATTATTCCTGCCGAGTAAATATCCGCGCGGCAATCGGGGATTTTAGTCTCGTCCAGAAGCTCGGGGGCCATGAATTTAGGGGTACCGAGAAGCAATCCTTTTCCTGCGGTATGCGGGTTTTCATAGATTACCTCAGAAAGGCCGAAATTCATAAGCAGCAATTCAGAAAGGTCCCGGCTTACAAATACGCTTGAAGGTTTTATATTCAGGTGCAGCAGATGATGTTCCGTCCACAAATAATCAAATGCCTCGGCCATTTTTCTGATTATTCCCAGCGCGTGTCCTTCCGGGACACGTCCTCTGTTTTCAGCAAGATGACGGTCAAGAGTAGTGCCGCCTTCAATGCATGAAGTTATTATATAATTGATTCCGAGTTCTTTTCCGCCTCCAAGATATTTTATTATATGCGGATGATTGAATCTCGAGATATTTTTGGTTTCCCGCCAGAAACGCTGCCTTACATTTATATCCTCATATACTTTTTCAGAAAGAAGCCTCAACATAACATGATGCCCCGACGAGATATCCAGTGCAAGCCACAAATCCCCCGTCTCCCCGGACTTCAATGGCATTTTAAGGCAGTAGGAGAGAAAAACAAGACCGGGAAAAATGTGAGATGGCGGAACAGTTGTCTCAAAAAAACAACGGGGACAGAGCACTACAGTGGAGTCCGCGGTTTCCTCAACCGACAATGGAAGGGCGCAGTTGCTGCATATAAACTTCATTTCAGTCATCATTACCTGCCACTGGTTTTATTGCTTTCTTACACAAAAAGTATTTATGCCGCCATTATCTGATAAAAAAATTATCGTCTCGCCAATACCAGCACGTTTATTTCAGATGCCCCGGCCTTTATCAGTTCCGCCGCTGCCGCTGTCAGTGTGGAACCCGTTGTCATTACGTCATCAAGCAGTAATATACTCCTGTTTTTGCAAATCTCATGTTTTTTT